>ENA-OQKJ01000017-OQKJ01000017.1-human-gut-metagenome-genome-assembly--contig:-NODE-17-length-49910-cov-4.808529_pt1 | contig 49910 bp, 36 predicted proteins | sample MGYA00242647_ERZ504795 | MGnify/ENA primary metagenome ERZ504795 (study PRJEB26092, sample SAMD00036398) | human gut metagenome | host: Homo sapiens | study: EMG produced TPA metagenomics assembly of...
GCTGCCCATAGCGGCGAGCACCGCACGCACCGCATGGCCGGCAATGCCGTTGTCGCGCACGTAGGCGGTGAGAATATCCGGAGTGGTGGGCCAGAACGTGTTGTGCTGGTAGAAGCCGCCATTGCCGTTGGTCTCTTCGAGGTACTCTTCGAGCTCTTTCTTGGTGTTACGCCACGGGAAGTAGCAGTGCGACTGCGTGAAGCCCACATAGCTCAGCGCGCGCATCATGCCCGGGCGGGTGAACGCCTCGGCAAGGAACAGCACTTCCGGATGCTTCTTCGTAACGGCGGCAATCACATCCTGCCAGAAACGCACCGGCTTGGTGTGAGGATTGTCAACGCGGAAGATCGTCACACCCGCCTTGACCCACAGATCCATAATGCGTTCGACTTCCTTTTCGATGCCTTCCATGTCGGCATTGAAGTCGATCGGGTAAATGTCCTGATACTTCTTCGGTGGATTCTCTGCGAATGCGATGGTGCCGTCCGGCTTGGTGCGGAACCAGTTCGGATGCGCCTTGACCCACGGATGGTCAGGCGAGCACTGCAAAGCGAAATCAAGCGCGATTTCCAAGCCCAGCTCGTGGGCGCGCTCGCAGAATGCCTTGAAATCGTCCATGGTGCCAAGCTGCGGGTCAACGGTGTCGTGGCCACCCAGTTCGGAGCCGATGCCGAACGGGGAGCCCGGATCGTTCGGGCCGGCTACCAGGGAATTGTTGCGTCCCTTGCGGTTGGTCACGCCAATCGGGAAGATCGGCGGCAAATACACAATGTTGAAGCCTTCGGCTGCGGCGCGTTCCAAGCCGGCGATCGACGTCTTGAGGTTGCCGGGAACGATCTTGCCGTCTTCACCGTAGTAGGCTCCTTCGGAACGTGGGAAGAACTGATACCAGGAGGCGAAGCTGGACTTCGGGCGTTCCACACGGAAACGCTGCGGATTCGACTCGGACAGGCCGTCGCGCAACGGGTTGGTTTCGTGCAGCTGCTCGATGTCGCTGCTCTGGACTGCGGCGAGACGCTCTTCGGCGCTCAGCGACTTGTTTTCCATGGTCTTGGCGGCGTCGCGCAGCACCTTCTTGTCGGCTGCGGAAAGCTTGGAATCCTTCGCGTCAGCCCAACGTGCGAGCAGCTGTGCGCCGGATTCCAGCGCATTCTCCACGTCGTCATTCACTTTAACCTTGATGGCGGCGTCGTGCAGCCAAGACTGGTAGGTGTCTTCCCAGCCTTCGACCACGATCTGCCATTCGCCCAGCTGACGCTTGACGGCGGCATAATCGGCATCCCACGGCTTCAGATCGCTGTGTTCGCCGATCTTGACCATGGCTTCCCAGCGGTCGAGGCCCGGATTGGTGCAGGTCATGGCGAAACGTTCAACCTCGCGGCCGCGTGCGTTACGCACGGACACGGTCGCTCCTGCCTTGGTGCGGCCTTCGATGAACACTTGGGCGGTGAGGTTGAATGCTTCGCCGAGCTCCACGCGTGCCGGGAACAGGCCGTTCTCAACGTTCGGGGTGATGTCGAGCACGTTCACGCGGCCGAACTGTTCGGGGCTGGTGCGTTCGATGACGGGGGCTGGGGCTTCGCCGACCGTTTGCGGTGCGGCGGCCTTCGCTTTGGTGGTGCGCTTGCGAGCGGTGGATGCCGTGGACTTTTTGGCTGCGGCGGTGCGCTTGCTAGGCGTCTGAGACGTTGCCGATGCCGTTTTGGCGGCCGCGCTTTTGGCGGTCGTCTTCTTGACGGCTGGTTGCTTGGTTGCGGTGGTGCGCGGTTCCGCGCTCTTATCTTCTTCTGCCATACCGCCGATTATAGAGGAGAAAAGGTGGATTTGGGTGAACTATCTTCCGACCAGCGATTTCCACCCTTTGTGGATAACTTGTTTACCTACGATTGGTAAAACGTTTTTTGTGGATAAGTTACGTTTGCTGACAAGCGAAGTTGTCCACAAAAACGGCAAAAAGAACGTCCTCCGACCACAACCCTTGAAAAAGGCCATGTGGCAATCGCAAGTATGCAAGCCTGTTGAATTACGACAACAACGATGTGCATATCGAAAGGACGATGCGATGAATGCGATGAAACGACATACGCTTGCGATTCTGGCCGCGGTATTGGCGGCCTGCATCATAATCGTGGGAATGACCTGCCCGGCCGCGCTGGCCGCCGAACAGCTGCTGCGCGCGAACGGCAAGCATTACAACTATTTTCTCGATGGAAAACCGTATGTGATCGGGGTGAACGCGGAATCGAGATCGGGCAAATTCTATTATTGCCGGCAAATCGAAAGCATGACCGACTATAAGGTCACCGAAACCACCACCGTGGAAAATACGGAAGCGGCGCGGCGCCTCGCATGGCTGCTGTCCGAATATCAACATGACGGGGAACCGGTGCTCACGTATGCGGCGATCGGCGTGCTGGTGCACCGCAACTATGACGACCAAAAGGTGTGGGTCAGGCATGAGCAATACCTCTTCTCGGTGATGGACGGGCTGGAAAGCAAGGTCAACGAGCTTTGGGAGGAGGCCGCGAACAAGCTGCCGGTTTCTTCGAGGGTGACGCGTGATGATCGGCAGGGATTGCGGTCCGGGAGCCTGTTCGTGCAGTTGCTGGATTCGAGTGGACATCCGATCGAGGGCGTATTCACGGCGACGATCGAAGGTCCGGCCGTGTTCGACGAGGACGACGAGCCCACGGCAGTCGGCTGGGCCGAACTGGAGGGAACCACCGTGTATTGGCATGCAACGGGTGCCGGCGAGGTCAATATCAAGGTCGGATACCAGTCCGTGGGATTGGATGAGGCCGTCACCGCGCAGAAAATGATGGTGCTGAACGATGTGGTGGAACGTGAGGATAGCCTGCTGACGTTCAATGTCGACAACCTTTATGCCCCCGAGCAGGAAATGCCGCAGACAGGAAGTCCGATGGGGCTGGTGTTGGGTTTGGCGGCTGCCGTGATGTGCTGCGGGGCGTTCATGCTGTATGCGGTACGGCGACGATGATATGCGGCGATGATGTCGTCTCGCGGAGGTGATGCTTCTCGATGAGAGTTGCGATATTTCAGCTGCAATATATTCCGCATGTGCGTGAGAATACGGCTATATCATGCTGAAAACGTTGAAATTAAGCCGCAGACGAACATATTTTTCTGCTGACGAACTCCCATTTTCACGTATCTACAATCATGGCGTCGTCGATACGAATGGAGGTTGCGATGACAGAAGAACATGCAGATGAAACGATGGTCGCGAGCATGCGTGCGGATGCCGAACGGCAGGGAGCCGATGATCGGAAGGTCACCGATGCGCCGCATTATCTGGCGCGGGTGCTGATGGCCAACGGCATACGAAACATGTATGGCGTGGTCGGCATTCCCGTCACCGATTTCGCGCGCATCGCGCAGGGCATGGGTATGCGATTCGTGGGCATGCGCCATGAGGAGGACGCTGTGAACGCGGCCGCGGCCGACGGATTCATCACCGGTCGGCCGGCTGTCACGTTGACGGTATCCGCTCCGGGATTCCTCAACGGTCTACCGGCACTGCTGGAAGCCACGGTGAACGGCTATCCGGTCATCATGATCGGCGGCTCCTCAACCCGCCATGTGGTCGACCTTGAGGAAGGCGAATACGAAGGCCTCGACCAGATGAACTACGCCAAGCAGTTCTGCAAGGCTTCGCTGCGCATCGACCGCATCGAAGATATTCCGCTCGCGGTGGCCCGTGCCATGCATATCGCCTCTTCAGGACGCCCAGGCGCGGTGTACATCGATTTCCCCGATGACACCGTGGCACAGACCCTGAGCCAAAGCGAAGCCGACCGCCTGATGTGGACGGCAACCGACCCGGCCCCCGCCATGGTGCCGGCACGCGAATCCATCGACGCGGCGCTCGCATTGCTGCAGCAGGCCGAACGTCCGCTCATGGTGATCGGCAAAGGCGCCGCAATCGCCCGCGCCGAAGAGGAAATCCGCGAATTCGTCAAGAAAACGGATATTCCATTCCAGCCAATGTCCATGGCCAAAGGCGTAGTGCCCGATACCGACCCACACAGCACGGCAAGCTGCCGTTCCACCGCGCTACGCAACGCCGACGTGGTATTGCTGGTCGGCGCGCGACTCAACTGGATGCTGTCGTTCGGCCAGGGCAAAACGTGGAACGAACATGTGAAATTCATCCAAATCGACATCAATCCGGAAGAAATCGAAAACACGCGCAGTATCGACGTACCAATCGTGGGGGATATTCGTTCCGCCATGACGCTGCTCAACGGATCTTTGGAAGAATACCCGTTCAAAGCTGACGAAACCTGGCTGAACATGCTGAAGGAAGCCAGCGCGAAAAACGTGGCGAAATTTGAAACCCGCGAACAATCCGATCAGCTGCCCATGAGCCATTTCAACGCCTTGGGAGCCATCAAAAAGGTGTACAACAAACACCATGAAGATCTCATTCTCACCAATGAGGGAGCCAATTCGCTCGATGATTGCCGCAACATCATCGACATGCTCGAACCGCGCCATCGTTTGGACTGCGGCACGTGGGGTGTGATGGGCTGCGGCACCGGCTATGCGATTGGCGCGGCGCTTTCCACTGGCAAGAAAGTGCTGTACATCGGCGGCGATTCCGCATTCGGCTTCGATGGTATGGAAGTGGAGGTGGCCTGCCGCTACCAGCTGCCCATCACCTTCGTGGTGCTCAACAACGGCGGTATCTACCGCGGCGACTTCGAAAACCTTGGAGCGGACGGTGATCCGTCGCCGCTGACGCTTACCTACAACGCGCATTACGAGAAGGTCCTCGAAGCGTTCGGGGGTAAAGGTTACTATGCCACCACTCCGGAAGAAGTCGAACGCATGGTCGGCGAGGCGGTCGAATCAGGCAAGCCAAGCTTCGTGCATGTGCAGATCGCGCAGTATGCGGGCAAGGAATCCGGCAATATCGGAGCGTTGAATCCGAAGCCGGTGGTCGGAGCCCTCGTTGATTCCGAAGTCACCATGTACGACTACGCGACCGGCGCTCGCATGTAGCGCATCGGCTGTCGGTATGACATGTGGGCGTGCGAACGGTGGAATGCGTGCGCCCACTTTTTCTGCCTGAAAACCAATGATCCGATCAACGTATCTGCAATATCCGCAATATCAGCAATCAAACAATATTGCAGAAGATTGCAGATAGAAAAATATAAAGAAAGAACGACAGTGATAAACATACTTGTTGACGACATCGTGCCAATTATTGTCATTATGGCATTAGGGTATATTTGTGGAAAATTCAGTTATTTTGATGACGATCAGCGGCAGGGACTTAATAAACTTGTGTTGAATATCGCGCTTCCTGCGGCGTTATTTGTGTCCATCATCAAATCGACCCGTGCAATGCTTGCGAAAGACGCAACATTGACCGCCATCAGTTTCATCGGCGTCATCGTCATGTTTATGGTGAGCTATTATCTGTGCCGGTTGCTGTTCCACCGCAGCATTCAGGAGGCGGCCGTCTGTGCTCTGATCGCAGGATCTCCGACGATTGGTTTCCTTGGATTCGCTGTGCTTGATCCGATTTACGGCAACACCGTCAGCACGAATCTCGTCATAGCCATTATTTCCATCGTGGTCAACGTGGTGACCATTCCGATCGGCATGTATCTGATCAACCTCGGCCAGGCCAAAGACCGAGCGAAGCTTAGCGTGCAGGCCGAAAACGCGGTCAATGCAAGGGCCAATGCAAAAGGCGATATCACGCTTGACCCGGCGCGAGATGCCGCAACAGACAAAACCGCCGAACTTATGGTGCATGGCACGTCGAATACGGGAAAGAACCGCAACGGCAATCTGCAGGCGTTGCTCGACGCACTGAAGCAACCGATCTGCTGGGCGTCGTTATTGGCCATTTTCCTAGTGTTGGTGGGCATTCATGTGCCAAGCCAGGTGGCGCCGACCTTCGATCTGATCGCCAAAGCGAATTCCGGTGTGGCCGTGCTTTCCGCGGGCCTCGCGCTTTCCACGGTGAAATTCTCGCTCGGTTGGGAAACCATCTGGAACACGTTCTTCCGCCTGATTCTGACGCCTGCAGTGTTCCTTGGCGTGGCGCTGTTGTGTGGCATGGGCGGTGACATGAACAAGATTTCGATGCTGGTGATGGCGGTCGCGTTGCCGCCGGCGTTCTCAGGCATCATTATTTCCAGCCGTTACAACATTTATGTAAAAGAAGGCGCCTCGACCACGGCCGTCGCCACGGTGGCATTCGCGGCACCTGTCTGCTGTGGATCTGGCTCGTCCCCTTCTGCGTGGGCTGATTCAGTATCCTCACTGTAGCTCACGAAGCGCATATAGTAACGGAACGTTGAAATTCCAACGTTCCGTTACTGCATGCGCTTTTTGTGACGGTAAACCGTAAGACGTAAGACATGGGATTGTGTGCGGAAGTGCGGGGCGTGGACTGCAATGGATGTGACGCATAACGAATAAGGGCGAATCTTGTGATCCGCCCTTATTCGTGCGCCAGTGCGCGCTAACGTGCGTTACTTCAAATCAGCCTGCACGCCATCGTTGCCGCCGATCACACCGGAATCACGCAGCGAAGCGATCTGATCGTCGTCATATCCCAACGCATGCAGAATCTCACGGTTATGCTCGCCCAGCTTCGGCGCACGCTGGTAATCCGGCACGAAATTACTCATCGTAAACGGCATGCCGATCGTCTTGAAATCGCCGCGCGCATCCTGCTGGTCAATGGTCACAATCGTGCCATCCCCATTCAAATCAGGATCGTTTTCCAACTCATACCAATCCAACACTGGGCCGACCGGCACGCCCTTCGCACCCAATTCCTTGGTCAGCGTGTACTTGTCGAACTGCATGGTGTACGCCTCAACACGCTGGTACACCTCGGTTTTATGCTCGTCACGCGCATTGGCGGTATTGAAACGCGGGTCGGTCAGCCAATCCTCGAATCCCATCGCATGGCAGAAATTCTCGAAGCCCTTCTTGGACTGTTGAACCACTATATATACGTAAGCGTTCGGGTCATGCTCCCAGCCTTTCGCGCGGTAGCACCAGCCAAGCACCAAACCACCCTCCGCATTCGCTGCGCGCGGAATGGCTTTGCCTTGCTTGCCCCACTCATAATTCGGGTAGCAGTCATAGTAGGAAAGCTTGCCCAAACGGTCGAGAATCAACTGGTCGCGCAGCTTGACACGGCACAAGTTCAGCACCGCATTCTGCATCGACTGGTACACATAGCAACCCTCACCGGTATGCTCGCGCTGCAACAGCGCCGAAAGAATGGCGATCAGCAGATGCATTCCGCTGTTGGAATCGCCCAATGCGGCGCCGGACTGCGTGGGCACATTGCGCTCGCCGTCATACCAGCCGGTGGTGGAAGCGGCACCGCCCGCGGACTGCGCGACCGGCTCGAACGCCTTGACATGCTCGAACCGGCTGCCCTTGTTGAAGCCCTTCAGCGACGCCATGATCAGACGCGGATTGATCGCATGTACGTCATTCCATCCGAAACCAAGCTTTTCCACGTCTCCCGGGCCGATATTCTCTACGAACACGTCGGCTTTCTTCAGGAGTTCGGCGAGGATTTTCTTGCCTTCCGGATCTCTCATGTTCAGCGTGATGGATTTCTTGTTGGCATTGAGCTGAAGGAAGTACAGGGAGTACGAGCCATCCACGTCGTTCATTTCATTACGTGTCGGATCTCCGCCCTGCACCTTCTCCACCTTGATGACGTCGGCGCCCATCCATGCGAGCATCTGCGTGCACGACGGGCCGGACTGCACCTGCGTCCAGTCAATCACGGTGATGCCTTTCAGCGGCGCGGTGTCCTGCGTTGCCTTTGTTGCCGTATCGTGCGTTGCGCTGTCTTGCATTGTGGTGTCCTGCGTCGCGTTGTGCGCGTTCGCTTGATTCATATAATGCATTGCCTTGTTCTCCTTATATCTAGTGATATGTGGTTGGCGAGGTCAACGTAGCGCGTGCAACCTTGGAGAACGTTGAATTTTCAGCCTTGAGCGGCAATCTTCGCTTTCGGCACATGCGATTGGCGGATCCGGCGCATTTTCTCCATACTTTCGGCACATGCGATTGATGAACTCGGCTGATATACCCGGTTTTTGTCGGATTTTGTCCAGATTTTGTCCGGAAATTGGTTTTGGTGAGATTTGACGGAAACAAAAAAGCTAGGAATTGTTGCAATTCCTAGCTTTCATCAGTAGCGGGGCATGGATTTGAACCATGGACCTCTGGGTTATGAGCCCAGCGAGCTACCGAGCTGCTCCACCCCGCGTCGGCTTGTCTTTAAGACAGCTCTATTAACTTTACGATTACTTCCAAATATGTCAAATCGGCGTGTCGTATCAGTCCGGCCATGCAAAACCGCGTTGCAAATAGCGCGTTATTCATTTTTCCTATAACGGTTTCGGCTGATCGTGGGGGCAGGGAAGTGCGCCATATCCGAGCCCGCACCATAATAGAAGCATGCCTATCAAGATCCCCAGCGGCCTTCCGGCCAGAGACATTCTCGACTCCGAGCGTATTTTCGCGCTTGAAAAGCCTGAAGCGGAGCGCCAGCGCGTGCGTCCGCTCAAGCTGGTGATCTTAAATCTCATGCCGAAGAAAATTGAGACGGAAACGCAGCTGCTGCGTTTGATCTCGAAAAGTCCGCTGCAGGTGGAGATCGATTTCATGAAGACCTCCACGCACAAGGGTACGCATGTGAGCGCCGACCATCTGGTGAAGTTCTATGAGACCATTGAGGCGTTCCAAGACAACTATTACGACGGCTTCGTGGTGACGGGTGCCCCTGTTGAGCATCTTGATTTCGAACAGGTCGATTATTGGGATGAGTTCAAGCAGATTCTTGACTGGGCTTCCGCGCATGTGTTCTCCACTATGTATTTGTGCTGGGGCGCGATGGGTGCGCTCAATTATCGCTATAACGTGCGTAAAGAGAATTTGCCAGAGAAGATTTTTGGCGTGTTTCCGCAGTATTTGCAGGATGAATACTGCTTTTTGACGAACGGCTTCGATGAGATTTGCCTGCAGCCGCATTCTCGCCTTGCGGGGGTGGACGAGGGTGATATCGCGCGCAATCCGGAGTTGCAGGTGCTCACGTGGGGTCCGAAGTCCGGTCCTGGGCTGATCGCCACCCGTGATTTTTCGGAAGTGTTCGCGCTTGGCCATTGGGAGTACGGCAAGTACACCTTGGCCGAGGAGTATGAGCGTGATATGAAGAAGGGCATGACGAATGTGCCGTTCCCCGAAAACTATTTCCCGCATGATGATCCGCAGTTGGAGCCGGTGTTCGCGTGGCGCGCCCATGCCAATCTCCTGTGGCGCAATTGGCTGAATTGGGTGTATCAGACCACGCCATACGATTTGAGCGAGGTTCCGCAGCTTCGTGCGCAGAAGCGTCTTGGCACGGATCGTTCGATTCGTCATCAGCCGGGTTCGCCGCGTGTCGACGCGTTTGCGCCGTTCGTGCGTGACGGTTATGGCGTGATTCACGATTGATTTGTGGATTGATCCGCATATTGATGTGATTGACGTGCGGCCGTGATTGGCGCGTGACTTTACGGCTGTTTACTGGTGGGGGCTTGCGTATGCGGCCCCTCTTTCTTTATATGCAGCACCTGTGTTATATGTGATATACTTGGTGAAACGTTTTATCAATATGCTGTTTTCGTAAAACAAACTATTGGTTGCGTCGGCTATCCGACGATTCACAAAGCTGTGTCTAGTTAGTACAGCTTGCTGCGAAACGCCGGGAAAACCAAATGGGAGTATGGAAAAGCCCAAGTGTGTGGATGTTGTCTAGACACGGGCTAATAATCCTATCCAGCCATTCGGAGTCGAATGCGTCGCACGGGACTCCGTTCGCGTCGACGCGCACTTCGAAGTACGCTTTGGTTAAGTAACCAGAACGTCACATTCGACTCGGTTGTTGGGTTAAACTAACAGCTGACACAAGAGCAGGAGGCGTGAATGATTGGTGCATTGGGAAAGGGCATGCTGACCATCGCTGATGGTCCCGAAATGCCCAGTGTCGATGACTTCCTTCCCGATCCGTTCGTTTTTCAGGGCACGCCGTTCGCCATCAACCGCATCATCCTCGTTCGCATCCTTGCGACCGTCATCATGTTGCTGGTTCTCGGAATTACGGCAAGCCGTGCAAAGCTCATCCCCAGCCGTTGGCAGGGAGCAGTCGAATGGTTGATCGAATTCGTCCGTGACAACATCGTCTATCAGGTGATGGGCGAGCTGCGCGGCAAGCGTTATGTGCCGATGATCACCACCGTGTTCTGCACGTTGTTGGTCTTCAATCTGTGTGGCATCATCCCAGGCTTCAATATCGCGGCAAGCGCAACCATTACGCTGCCGCTGGTATTCGCCATGTGGTGCTTCTGCCAATACTGGATTGCAGGCATTCGTGAAAAGGGCCTCGGCCACTTCCTGAGGGATGAGATCTTCCCGAAGGGTGTTCCGGCCCCGATCTACATTCTGCTGTCCCCGATTCAGCTGCTTGAGCTGCTGATTATCCGTCCGTTCTCGTTGACGATCCGACTGTTCGCCAACATGGTTTCGGGCCACTTGATTCTTGCGCTGTGCCTTTCGGCCACGCAGTACTTCCTCATTGATGTGGTGAACAAGGTGTTCATGCCATTCGGCGTCGTCACCTTCGCGGCTGGCATGTTCATGTTCCTGTTCGAAGCGCTGGTCGCTTGCCTGCAGGCTTACATCTTCGCCATCCTGACCACCGCATACATCAATATGAGCTATCCGGAGATCGACTGACCGCCGGCTTTTTAATTGTTGCTTCTTGTCAAGCAATAACCAGAAAGGAAACAATCATGGATATCGTTACCCTCGCTGAGGTTGCCGGCAACCTGAACGTCGTTGGCTACGGCCTCGCCGCCATCGGCCCTGGCATCGGTCTGGGCATCCTGATCGGCAAGACCATCGAAGGCACCGCTCGCCAGCCTGAGCTCGGCAGCCGTCTGCAGACCCTCATGTTCCTGGGTCTGGCATTCGTCGAGGTGCTGGCACTGCTCGGCTTCGTGCTCGCCTTCATCAAGTAAGACTTGATTCAAGGTAACACCGAAGACGCAAACGAACATGAAAGGAGGAAGACACTATGGTGACCGCAGCTAGCGAAATGGAATTGTTCCTTCCGAAAAGCTACGACATTTTCTGGTCGTTGGTCATTCTGATCATCGTCGCCGTGTTCTTCTACAAGTTCTTCCTGCCGAAGTTCCAGGCCGTGTTCGATGAGCGCGCTGCCAAGATCGAAGGTGGCATCGCCAAGGCCGAACAGGCCCAGAAAGATGCCGATGAAGCCAAGGCGAAGTATGAGGCTCAGCTGAGCAAAGCTCGCGTCGAGGCATCCAAGATCCGTGACGATGCACGTACGGAGGCATCGCATATCATCGCTGACGCGCGCACTCGTGCCGAAAACGATGCGGCGCAGATCACCGCCACCGCCCAGCGTTCCATCGAATCGCAGCAGCAGCAGGCTCTGGTGAGCCTCAAGGGTGAGGTCGGCGTGCTGGCAACGGCACTGGCCGGCAAGATCCTGGGTAGCAAGCTCGAGAATGACGATGTGCAGTCGTCGATGATCGACCAGATGATCGCCGACTTGGACAGCGACAAGAAGTGATCGAAACCTTCAAGAAAGGGAGGTGACCAATGCGAGGAGAAGCATCGCGTATCGCAGACCGCGTATCGCGTGACTCGCTGGCCCCCAAGCTGCGTGACAGCGGTGAGGACGCATGGCGTATCGGGAACGAACTGTTCACGATCACCAGCGCGCTTGACCACAATATCCAGCTTGAACGTGCCCTCACCGACCCGTCGCGCCCAGTCGAAGACAAGGTTGCGGTAGTCAAGACTCTGATCGGAGACCAGGCCCATCCGCTCGTGATGGAGATCATGTCCGATCTGGTGTCTCGCCGTTGGAGCCGCGTGTCTGATATCGCCAATGCCGTTGAGGATTTCGGCGTTGATGGCATGATGTACTACGCGGATTACACCAATACGACTTTGCAAGTCTCCATCGAGCTCGCAGAGTTGCATTCCGCACTGCTCAACCTTCCGGTCGTGCGTACCAAGCTGTATGACGCAACCGTTTCCAGTGAAGCCCGTGTCAAGCTGCTGTACAGCCTGATTGGAGACGCGGATTTCACCAAGGTGACCAAGCGTCTAGCCGAACACGCGACCTGCAATCTGCGCAATCGCCGCTACTTGCAGACCATTCAGTGGCTGATCAACAAATTCTCCCGCCATATGGGCGAATCGATGGTCACTGTTACCACGGCAACGCCGTTGAGCAAGGAGCAGGTGGAAAAGCTCATCGCCATTTACTCGGCGAAGACCGGTCATCCGGTGCACATCAACTCGGTGGTCGATCCGACCGTCATGGGTGGCATGCGCATCCAGGTGGGCGACGAGGTCACCGACAACACGGTGGTCGCACAGCTGCAGCATCTTCAGCGCACGGTGAAGGCAACCGCCTGACGGTTCGCCGCACGGTGAACAAGCCTGAAACAAGACTTGACTGAATTTATAAACAACAATAAGGAGTGATCATGGCAGAACTTACCATTGATCCCACCACGATACGCAAGGCGCTCGATGAGTTCGTCGAGTCGTACAAGCCGTCGGATACCCCGACTCAGGAAGTCGGTTATGTCGCGACTGCTGGCGACGGCATTGCGCACGTGACGGGACTGCCTGGTTGCATGGCCAATGAGCTGCTGACCTTCGAAGACGGCACGCTTGGCCTGGCGTTCAACCTTGACGCCCGCGAGATCGGCGTGGTTATTCTCGGCGACTTCGCAGGTATCGAGGAAGGCCAGGAAGTGCGTCGTACCGGCGAAGTGCTCTCCGTGCCCGTCGGCGACGGCTACCTTGGCCGCGTCGTGGACCCGCTAGGCAACCCGATTGATGGTCTTGGCGAGATCAAGACCGAAGGCCGTCGTATTCTCGAGGCCCAGGCACCTGACGTTATGCATCGTCATCCGGTTGACGAGCCAATGTCCACCGGTCTGAAGGCCATCGACGCAATGACGCCTATCGGCCGTGGCCAGCGCCAGCTCATCATTGGCGACCGCCAGACCGGTAAGACCGCTATCGCAATCGATACGATTATCAACCAGAAGCGTAATTGGGAATCCGGTGATCCGAAGAAGCAGGTCCGCTGCATCTACGTGGCCATCGGCCAGAAGGGCTCCACCATCGCATCGGTGAAGCAGTCCCTCGAAGAGTCCGGCGCCATGGAGTACACCACTATCGTGGCCTCCCCGGCTTCCGATTCCGCAGGCTTCAAGTACATCGCACCGTACACCGGTTCCGCCATCGGACAGCACTGGATGTACAACGGCAAGCACGTGCTCATCGTCTTCGACGATCTGTCGAAGCAGGCTGAAGCCTACCGTTCGATCTCCCTGCTGCTGCGCCGCCCGCCGGGACGTGAGGCATACCCGGGCGATGTGTTCTACCTGCATTCCCGTCTGCTCGAACGCTGCGCCAAGGTTTCCGATGACCTCGGCGGCGGTTCGATGACCGGCCTGCCGATCGTCGAAACCAAGGCAAACGACGTGTCCGCATACATTCCGACCAACGTGATCTCCATCACCGACGGTCAGATCTTCCTGCAGTCCGACCTGTTCAACGCGAACCAGCGTCCGGCTGTCGACGTCGGCATCTCCGTGTCCCGAGTTGGTGGCGCGGCACAGACCAAGGCGTTGAAGAAGGTCTCCGGCACGCTGAAGATCTCCTTGGCCCAGTACCGTTCCCTGGAATCCTTCGCCATGTTCGCTTCCGATCTGGATGCGGCTTCGAAGGCCCAGCTGAACCGTGGTTCCCACTTGACCGAGCTGCTCAAGCAGCCGCAGTTCTCCCCGTATTCCATGGAACAGGAAGTCGTCTCCGTGTGGGCCGGCACCCATGGCAAGATGGATGATCTGCCGCTGAACGACGTGCTGCCGTTCGAGAAGGCCATGCTGGACTACCTGGACCACAACACCGATATTCTCAAGACCATCCGCGAGACCGAAGATTTCACCGCCGACACCGAGGCTGCCCTCGACAAGGCTGTGGAAGCGTTCCGTGAGACTTTCGTGACCAGCGCGGGCAAGCCGCTGGTCGAGAAGAAGCCTAACGTCAAGAACGCCACCCCGGTCGAGCAGGAAAAGATCGTCGCAGGAGAGAAGTGATCCATGGGCTCGCAACTCGCATTGAAATCTAGGATCGCCTCCACCGCGTCGTTGGAGAAAATCTTCAACGCGCAGGAGATGATCGCGTCTTCGCATATCGCCAAGGCACGTGACGTCGCCTTGAACGCGAAGCCGTATACCGATGCGATTTTCGACGCCGTGCAAGCGCTGGTGGCCCACACCCATATCGACCATCCGATCGTGAAGAAGGACGAGGACAACCCTCGCGTGGCTGTCCTCGCCCTCACCTCGGATCGTGGTATGGCGGGTCCGTACACCTCCTCGATCATCCGCGAAACGGAATCGCTGCTGGCCCGCCTCGATGCGGCAGGCAAGCAGCCGGAACTGTATGTGTATGGTCGTCGCGGTGTGACGTACTACAAGTACCGCAATCGTGATGTTGCCGGTACTTGGGAAGGCGATACCGACCAGCCCGGCGTGGAAGTCGCAGAGTCCATCTCGAAGGCACTGATGGACGCCTACATGAAGCCGGCGAGCGAAGGTGGAGTTTCCGAACTCTACATTGTGTTCACCGAATTCGTGAATATGGTCGTTCAGAAGGTGCGCGTGCTGCGTATGCTGCCCGTTGAACTCGTGCTTCCGGAACAGCAGGACTCCGGCCCTGTGCCCGAATCCGATGCCGATGCCGCGACCCCGCTTTATGCGTTCGAGCCGAGCGTCGACGAAGTGCTTGACGCGATTCTGCCGAAGTACATCCAGTCCCGTATTCATGAATGCCTGCTCACCGCGGCGGCATCCGAGACTGCAAGCCGACAGAACGCCATGCATACGGCTACAGACAACGCCCGCAGCCTGATCGACGACCTGACCCGCAAGCTCAACGCTTCGCGACAGGCTTCGATTACCCAGGAACTTACCGAAATCATCGGCAGCGCCGACGCGCTGAATAAGAAGGAAGAGTAGGAACGCATATGGCTGAGAATCAGACCACAGCGGCTCCCGAGACGGCTGCAGAGCCGACCACTGGACGCGTCACGCGTATCCAGGGTTCGGTTATCGACGTCGAATTCCCGGTGGGCCACCTGCCCGACATTTACAACGCACTTACCGTTGAGCTGACCAACACCGCCAACGAAGAGGGCGAAACCACGAAGAAGATCACGCTTGAGGTCGAACAGCACCTTGGCGACTCTACCGTGCGTACCGTGGCGCTGAAGCCGACCGACGGCCTCGTTCGTGGCGCCACCGTGCTCGACACCGGCGGTCCGATCTCCGTTCCTGTTGGCGATGTCACCAAGGGTCACGTGTTCGACGTGTCCGGCAACATCCTCAACAAGAAGGATGACGAAACCATCACGGTCACCGAGCGTTGGCCTATCCACCGCAACCCGCCGGCATTCGATCAGCTGGAATCCAAGACCCAGATGTTCGAAACCGGTATCAAGGTCATCGATTTGCTGACCCCGTACGTGCAGGGCGGCAAGATCGGTCTGTTCGGTGGCGCAGGCGTCGGCAAGACCGTGCTTATTCAGGAAATGATCCAGCGAGTCGCCCAGAACCACGGCGGTGTGTCCGTGTTCGCAGGCGTCGGCGAGCGTACCCGTGAGGGTAACGATCTGATCGGCGAAATGGATGAGGCTGGCGTTCTTGAGAAGACCGCACTGGTCTTCGGCCAGATGGATGAGCAGCCGGGTACCCGTCTGCGCGTGCCGCTGACCGCACTGACCATGGCAGAGTACTTCCGTGACGTGCAAAATCAGGACGTGCTGCTGTTCATCGATAACATCTTCCGTTTCACCCAGGCTGGTTCCGAGGTGTCCACCCTGCTCGGCCGTATGCCGTCCGCAGTGGGCTACCAGCCGAACCTGGCTGACGAAATGGGTGCCCTGCAGGAGCGCATCACTTCGACCCGCGGTCACTCCATCACCTCGCTGCAGGCCATCTATGTGCCGGCCGATGATTACACCGACCCGGCTCCTGCAACGACCTTCGCCCACTTGGATGCAACCACCGAGCTTTCCCGTGACATCGCTTCCAAGGGTATCTATCCGGCAGTGGACCCGCTGAGCTCCACCTCGCGAATCCTTGATCCGCGTTACGTGGGCCAGGCTCACTACGATTGCGCGAACCGCGTCAAGGCGATTCTGCAGCGTAACAAGGAGCTGCAGGACATCATCGCTCTGATCGGTATCGACGAACTCGGCGAAGAAGACAAGACCACCGTGAACCGCGCTCGTAAGATCGAGCAGTTCCTCGGCCAGAACTTCTACGTCGCTGAAAAGTTCACCGGTCGTCCGGGCTCCTACGTGCCGGCCGATGAGACCATCGAAGCGTTCACCCGCATTTGCGACGGCGTGTACGACGACGTTCCGGAGCAGGCATTCTCCGGTATCGGCGGCATCGACGATCTCGAGAAGAAGTGGCACGACATGCAGAAGGAATACGGTGCGTGATGGCCGGATTGACAATGCAGGTGAACATCGTCGCCGCCGACCACCCCGTGTGGCACGGTACGGCGAAGTCCGTCACCATTCCTGCCTCTGAAGGCGGAATGGGCATCCTGCCCAACCACGAGCCTGTATTGACCGTAATCAAGGAAGGAACCATCGTTGTGGTGGATCCGGATGGCAGCCGTCGCTCCTTCGAAGTGACCGACGGTTTCATCTCCTTCGATTCGAACAAGCTCACCGTTGCGGTTGAGCGTGGACGTGACGTCAAGATGGCAGAGTAGCACTCGGTAGCATACTTCTGACGGTCCGTCTGTTGCGATTGCAGCAATTGCATATGATTGCGATTCTGTAGTTGCAGCAGACGGACTGTTTTTTAAAAAAAGATTAATCAAAACAAAAATAGGATTGTACATATCGTGGGATTCATGGCTTACGACAATCATGGTAGGGTAGTGCCTCGTGCGAATTATTGTTGCTGATTGCTCTGCCGAATATTCCGGGCGTTTGAATGCGTCCTTGCCGCTCGCCAAGCGTGTGTTGCTTATCAAAACCGATAACAGTCTGCTGATTTTCTCCGAACTTGGTTCGTACAAGCCACTCAACTGGATGGCGGCGCCCTGCACCATCAAAGACATCACTCCGGAACATGCCGACGACGACGTGACTACGGAGGTTCCGCAGAAAGTCATTCGTGCTTCGGCGGATAAATCCAATGACGTGCTCGAAGTGACATTGCAGCATATTTATTCCGACGAAACATACGATTTGGGCGAAGATCCGGGGCTGATCAAAGACGGTGTCGAAGACCATCTGCAGAAGTATCTGGCCGAACAGATCGAACGCATCGGGGAAGGTGCGACATTGGTGCGCCGCGAATACCCGACCGCCATCGGACCGGTCGACATTATGGCCATCGACGGCAGTGGCAAGCATGTTGCCATCGAAATCAAACGTAACGGCGGCATCGATGGCGTGGAGCAGCTCACCCGTTACTGCGAGCTGTTGAACCGAGACCCGCTGTTGGCCCCCGTGCGTGGCATTTTCGCCGCGCAGACCATCACGCCGCAAGCCCGCGTGCTCGCTCAGGACCGCGGCTTCGACTGCCTGATCCTCGACTATGACGAAATGAAAGGTGCCGAAGACGACTCCCTACGACTCTTCTAGCTTATAAAAAACTCCCTGTTGTTATGCAGGGAGTTTTTATAAGCGAATCGTGATGTAGATCAGTAGGCGGCGAGGATGTCGACTACGAAGACCAACGTAGAGTTCGCTGGAATCTTGCCGGAATCCTTGTCTCCATAGCCAAGGTCCGGCGGCACGACCAGCAGCACCTGCGAGCCGACGGTATGCCCTGCCAAGCCCTGCTTCCAACCGGTGATCACCTCATCAAGCGAGAAGCTCGACGAAGCACCGCGATCCCACGAGGAATCGAACTGTGTGCCGTCAAGCAGCCATCCGGTATAGTGCGCGATCACGGTCTGCGTATCCTTGACCTCGGCGCCTTCGCCCCTGATCAAATCCTGCGAGATCAACGTGTCGGAACCCTTGTATCCGTTCATATCGATCGACGGCTTGCCATCCTTCGCAAGCGTCACCTTCGGCAGATCGGCAGGAACGTCAAGCACCTTCGTGCCCGTTGCCTTCGTCAGATCCTTCGACTTCGACACGATCGTGAGCACCATCAAATAGGAGGTGCCAGCGGAATTCGAATCGTTCACACCGAACGCAAGCGTGGCGTTAAGCTTCTGATCCTTGAAAATGTTGTAATAATCCTCAGTCATCTGACTGGTGTCGGAGGTGACTACCGTAGAGCAATCGGGGGTGTTTTTCTCCCAGGTGCTCATGAGTTCGGAACCATCCTTGACATTGATGGCGATACCCTGCGTGCATATGCGGTCGCCGTCTTCAATCTGGTCGCCATTGCCTTTCTGCAATACGACGTAGCTGTTGTCTTCCACCGTCATAGGGGTTTTGAAGGAGACAGTCGGCTTCTCACCGGGCTTGCCCGTGGCGGTCACACCGGCGATCTGATTCATCTTCGACGAGGAATCGGAAGAAGACGAAGATGAATCGGAGGAGGAATCAGACTTCGTGTCGGAACTTCCGCATGCCGCGAAACCCAAGCACATGATCGTTGTGCAGGCGGCTGCGACGGCTTTGAAAAGAGTAGATTTGCGCATAGGTTCCACTTTAGTGGCAATCGTTGATTTTCACAGTTTTTTCAGGCTTTTGCAGAGAGGCAATGTAGAATGGTGAATGCTATGACTTTATTGCAGGAAGAACAGGAAAAGCCGCAGTCCAAGGCGGGTCCCACGCGACACGCCAAGATTATGCGCGGCATTGTCACGCCTATTTTCGGCTTGCTTGCCATTGCTTGCATCGTGCTTGGCGTCTTGAACGCGACGATTTGGAAGCCCTCGGCACAGGTCACGGCGTCCGCCTCGGTCACGGGATCACAGTATGTGGTCACCGATCCGAATGTGCTGCAATTGGTTGACGATCGCGTCACCATTTCGGCGAAGTCGCACGACAAATCCGCGAACGTGTGCATCGCCATCGGTTCCGCCCGCGATATCGCCGGATGGATCGCGGGATCCAAATACACGCGCGTCACCGGACTGTCCGACTGGTCCACCCTGTCCACGCTGAAGACCACGGCTCAGGGCACCGCCGATAATTCCGAAGGCCAGGTCGCCTTCCAGGATTCCGACATGTGGCGCACCGTCAAATGCAATGCCGGTTCCGTTAACATGCAGTTCAAGGGTGCTAATACGAATAATGCCGAGGATTCCGTTGCGATTATCGATTACGGCGATCGCAAGGGAGGTTCGGTCACACTTGATTGGAACCGTCGTTCGATGCTGAATTTCGCCATGCCGTTCTATCTTTCCGGCGGATTGCTGGCGATACTTGCGGTGCTTTCGGCTTCCGTGTTTGCCATGCCTCCGCATAAGCGCCGCAACAAGCGCGCGTTTGCCATGGTTGACGGCATCGGTTCCACGCAGGGTGACGATGACGAGGTTGCCGCATGGGTGAAGAACGCCGAGGCGAGTGCCGCCCGTAGCGAAAAGAGCGGGCCGAAGCGTAAGCGTCGACGTCATGCTGGGCATCGCGCGAGTGATTCGGAAAATAGCCAAAACGAAGTTGCGCAGCCTACGATTGTCGATCCCGGCGCGCGCAATCTCGTTGCCGATCAGCAGAACGCTGCCGCTGATGGTGTTGAAGAAAACGACGATTTCGAACAGACTTCCGTGATTTCGCAAGATGAGCTTGCCGCGTATTTCGCACGTCTCGCACAAGAGGAAAGCAGTGCGGCCGCAGCGGCCTCGGGATCTGTAGAATTCGCGGTATCCGATGAAATCAACGTGCCCAACGAAGTTGACGAAATGGCCGTAACGACCGAGTCGGTCGGATCCAACGAAACATCCGAAAACGACGAATCCGACAACGACAAGTCCGACGAACCTGACAACGAGGAGGCCAAGTGATGAAGAAGCGTTTCAACGTAATCGCGGCGGCCGTGCTCGCATTGGGAATGGTCGTTGGCATGTGCGGATGCGAGGGGCAGCTGCCGCAGCCGAAAACCACGCAACGTCAAGATGCGCCGAATCTGACCGCCAAGCAAGAGAAAACCATCCGTACGAATATTCTCAAAACGCTTGACCAGTGCAATAACGATCGCAATATCGACGCCCTCGGTTCGATTTTGGAGGGGCCGGAACTTGAGATTCGCACTAGCGAACTTCATGTGGCGCAGGTCACGGGCAATCTTGACCGAAAGACCACGATTCCAACTGATCTTGCGCAGGCCGTGATTTCCACGGACAGTGGATGGCCGCGTTCGGTGTTCTCCATCACTTCCACCACGGATGACCAGCAGTCCAAGCGTCTGCTGGTGTTCCGCCAGGATTCCGCACGTCAGAACTACAAGTTGTGGGGTGTGGCACGACTGTTTTCGGGCGTGAAGATGCCGAGTTTTGAGATTTCCAAAACCGGTAGCGCGCAGGGAACGGAAAAAGACACCGGTCTGGTCATGACTCCGAAGGATGCGGTCGCCGCGTATGCCGACGTGTTGCAGAATGGTGCGTCCAGCCAGTATGCGCAGAAGTTTGCCGACGACGATTTGCGTACGAAGCTTGCCGATCTGACCGAACAGGTGCAGAAGGCCATGGAGTTGAACGAGGGATCACAGCAGCAGGTGTTCACACCGGTTGACGGTGCCATCAGCGTTATGCGTTCCGCGGATGGTGGCGATCTGGTGGTGGCGCAGATCAATTCCGAATGGACGCGTTCAGCTGGCTCCGGCCGTGAGTCGCAGCCCGCTTCCGATGCGGAAAAAGCGCTGTTTGGCGACGGTCAGGCCACCAGCACCATGAAAACCACGTATGTGAATGTGGTCGCGCTGTACGTGCCGCCGGCGAATTCTGACGCGAAGATCACTGCAGTCGGTTCCGAGCGCCAGCCGGTTCGTGTTGAGGCACTGTGATCGTGGCAGTCGCACGAATGCGCGTAAGCTTGGGGCGAACGTTTGCAATGTGTGTTGCGCTGGGCGCTTAATGTTGTTGATTGTTGATATCTAGGAGGCAAGCATGGCAGGTCAAAGGCCGTTTAATCCGGGAGTTTCCTTGGCGGGAGCCGTCGATCTTGAGGCGTTGAAGCATCAGGTGAAGGCCGAACCGGGGCAGGCTGGTGGTGCTCCGGCCGCCGGCGGTTATGTGATCGACACCACGGAGAACACGTTCCAGGCCATGGTGCAGACGTCGGCCACGTTCCCGATCCTGTTGCTGCTGTGGGTGCCGACCGATGACCGCCTGTTCGATATGGCACGCCAGCTGGGCAATGCCGTGAACCAGTTGAACGGCCAGATTCAGCTGTCTCGTATCGATATCGCGTCGAATCCTTCGATCGCGCAGGCGTTCCAAGTGCAGGGCGCGCCTGCATTGTTCGCGTTGATCAACGGCCGTCCGATGCCGATTTTGCAGGGCTTGCCGTCCGCTGAGGAAATGCAGCAGATCGTGGATACGGTGATTCCGAATCTGGTCGCAGCCGCGCAGCAGGCCGGTGTGACCGGTTCCGCGCCGTATTCCGGCGATCCGAATTCCGATGCGGCAAACTCGGCTTCCGCTGCCGGCGCCCAAGATCAGGTGCCACCGGAGCATCAGGAGGCGTATGTGCTGGCACAGCAGGGCGATTACGCTGGTGCCGCAGCCGCGTACGAGAAGGTGCTTGAAGCCGATCCGAACGATGCGCGTGCCGCCCGCGAGCGTGCGAAGGCGTTGCTGTTGGCCCGTTCCGCCAATGCGAACGTGCGTGAGGTGCGTGCCGCCGCTGCCGACAATCCCGATGATGTTGAAGCACAGCTTGCCGTCGCTGACATTGATATGATCGGCGGTCAGATTCAGGATGCGTTCGATCGTTTGCTGGATTTCGTTGCGGCCGGCCATAAGGCCGATATTGAACCGGTGCGCAAGCGTCTGCTGGAATATTTCACGATTCCTGAGCCGACCGACGAGCGTTTGAAGCGCGCCCGCCGTCGCCTCGCCACGCTCATGTACTGATTCGTTTATTGACTTAGGTACCGTTTTAGGTACCGCTCAACCGTAGGCTGCGCAGCTACATCGTTCTTTACGGCCTACGGTTGTTTTTTAAAAGACTCATTCCATACGATTGGTGCCGAAATAGTCGAGGAATTGCGGTCCGTCTGCTTCCAGTTCGTCTTCGAATTCGGATTTCCATCGTGAATATGGATTCGCGGCAAGCCCTTCATTGCTGAACCGCGATTGGTCGGTGATTTCGGTGGTGCAGAATTTCGGGATCACCAGATTGGTGACCGGCCCGATACGTTCCGCTTCCGCAATGATCAGGGGAGCGTTGGTGCCTCCGAACACGTCGATGTTCCAGCCGTCCTCATCGATCCAGTCGGTGAAACGGTTTTTGATGGTCACGTGTCCGCCGCGTTTGATGAGCTCCCCTGCGATGCGCGAATCCAAATCGCGGCTCGCCTCATATCGCGTGCCTCCCACGGACGGCCCTTTCACGGTGACTGATCCAAGCCGGAATTCGTCGCGATACTTTTCGAGCACAGCCAGCGGGTCGAGGTCCGGAGTCATGGCAATGCGGACGGACTTTGTTTTCAATCGCACGCGCAGCGCGTAATTATCCTGATGCACGTAATAACTTTGTATGATCAGCGTCGGACTGTCGTTATCATCCAACTGCGTCGGCAGGGCACGGCAGAAAAAACGGCGCGTGTATTCGAAATCGCCTATATTTCTGCCTGAATCCTCAACCATATTTTCAGTTTAGTGGAAAAGACGCTTCAAATGGTGTTATGTTGCTACAAATTTCGTTGTGGCGCACGCTATCTCTCGTTCCTTCCCCGTTCTATGCCCGTTATTTCCCCTCTAGGGTTGGGTGTGCTGTCGAAAGACCCGCCGTAGCTATGTTTTCGCAATAATGATCCGAGATTCGAAGATCGTTTTTCCGTAAAAAGTGTCGCTTTCATCTCAAGGCAGTGTAAAGTAGTTGACGCACGGTTTGTAGCTCAGTGGATAGAGCGTCTGTCTCCGGAACAGAAGGTCGTGGGTTCGATCCCCATCAAGCCCACCACAAAGACATGTGAAGAGCCGGGGCAGGGAGCCGGTATTTGGAACATTGGGGCAATGCGTGTCGATTCCATGGGTACAGTGATTGCTTGAGATTGCGTTGTCGTGGTTTGCCGCGGCCTGAACGCAAGCAACATGCATAACACATTCTTCAAAGGAGAACATTATGAGCGAGAAGATGGAAGCGGTTGCGACTTCTGAAGCCCCGGCGGCGCTGGGCGCATACAGCCAGGCCGTGAAGGCCAACGGTTTCGTGTTCGTCTCCGGCCAGCTGGGCATCGACCCAGTTACCGGCGAACTGGCTGGCGAAACCGCCGGCGAGCAGGCAGCCCAGGCACTGAAGAACATCAAGCACATTCTTGACGCCGCAGGCACCGGCATCGAACACGTCTGCCGCGCCACCATCTACATGAAGAACGTCGAAGACTTCCACGAGATCGACGACGTGTATGCGCAGGCCTTCATCGGCTCCGTGAAGCCGGCCCGCGTCGCGTTCGGCGGCAACAACATTCCGAAGGGCGCTCTCGTTGAGATCGACGCCATCGCTGTGCTTTGATTTCAGTGCGCTGATTGCAAATCTCCAGAAAATCCTTTTCAGGCTCGTATGCGGTTTCTTACGCTGCATGCGAGCCTGTTTTTGTTCATGCAATCTCAGGATTGCCGCTAAAAGTGAACGGCAGGCAACATGATTCCACCGATTTCCGTATAGTAATGCGATTGGGTATTGTGCAAACGCATGCAAACGCAAGAACGCAAGAACGCGCCCATCCAAATATGAAGGAGCAGTCGCGCATGGCCGAATCGCAAGTCAACGCATCCACTGCAGACACTGACGCCGCTGAATCCGCTGAAGCCGAGCAGGGCGGTCTTGAACGCAAGATGGAAACCCGCCATCTGACCATGATTTCGCTGGGTGGTGTGATCGGCACGGGCTTGTTCCTCAGCTCCGGCTACACGATTCACCAAGCCGGCCCTCTTGGCGCGATCATCGCGTATGGCATCGGATCCATGCTTGTGTATTTTGTGATGCTCAGCCTTGGCGAACTGTCGGTGGCCATGCCGTATGCGGGCAGCTTTCACCTGTATGCGAAGCGTTTCATCGGCCCCGGCACCGCGTTCACCATCGCCGTGCTGTACTGGCTGAATTGGGCGGTGGCGCTCGCTTCGGAATTCACGGCAGCCGGTCTGCTGATGCAACGTTGGTTTCCTGATTCGCCCGCGTGGATTTGGTCCGCCGCCTTCATTGCGGTGGTGTTCATGCTCAATATTCTGTCGGTGAGGCTGTATGGCGAGTCGGAATTCTGGTTCGCATCCATTAAGGTGTTTGCGATTATCGTGTTCATTGTGATCGGCTTGCTTGCCATGTTTGGTGCGATTCCGATTGCCGGTTACGATCACGCACCGCTGTTTGAGAATTTCTATAATGACGGCTGGTTCCCCAATGGTGTGCTGCCGATTTTTTCGACGCTGCTGACGGTGGTGTTCGCATTTTCCGGCACTGAGGTTGTTGGTGTCGCGGCGGGGGAGACGAAGGATCCGGCGCAGGCGATTCCGAAGGCCGTGCATACCACGGTGTTGCGTCTTGCGATTTTTTTCATCGGTTCGATTGCGGTGATGTCCGCGCTGATTCCGTGGCATCGGTCAGGCGTCGACACGAGTCCGTTTGTGCTCGTGTTCCAGTCGATCGGCATGCCGTTTGCCGGCGATGTGATGAATTTCGTGGTGTTGACGGCAGTGCTTTCCGCTGCGAATTCCGGCTTGTACGTGTGCTCGCGCATGGTCTGGTCGCTTGCGCAGGAGGGTATGATTCCGCGCGTGCTCGGCAAGACGAATTTCCATGGTGTGCCCGTGTTCGCGGTGCTGTTCAGCATGGCTGGATCGCTGTTGGCGTTGTTGTCTTCCGTGGTTGCCGCTTCGACGGTGTATTTGGCGTTGGTTGCGGTTTCCGGCTTGGCCACACTGGTGGTGTGGGCGTCGGTTTCCGTCTGCCACTTGCGTTTCCGCAAGCAGTGGCTTGATCAAGGGCATTCGGCTGACGATTTGAAGTATCGTGCCCCCGGTTTCCCGTTCGTGCCGATTGCTGCGATTGTGATGTGCATCGGCGCGTTGGTTTTGGTGATTTGCGATTCGTCGCAGCGTTCCACATTGCTGTATATGATTCCGTTCGTTGCGATCTGCTATATCGGCTATTACGCTTCGGTGGCTTGGCGCAGGAAGCATGGCGAACTGCAGGATGATACGCGGGGCGATACGCAAGGCTGATTCTGTCTGCATAATCGGTAGACTTGGAGGAATGAGTCCAGAAGCGCTTAGTGAACTGATTTTCAATATTGCCAACAACCTTGTGAATGAAGGCAAGGCTGGCACCCTGACCACCGATCTCATCCCTCCGCAGGCCAAATTCGCCGTCATGCGTCCGAAGGACCGCGCACACGGCGATTGGGCATCGAACGCGGCCATGCAGCTGGCCAAGAAGGCCGGCATGAAGCCTCACGATTTCGCCGAACTGTTCGCCGCGGAACTCGCCAATGCCGATGGCATCAAGTCCGTGGAAGTGGCCGGCCCCGGCTTCATTAACATTGTGCTTGATTCCGCGTCCGCCGCAGCCGTGGTTGACACTGTGCTTAACGAGGGTGCGAACTACGGCAAGAACGACCATCTTTCCGGCAAAACCCTGAATCTTGAATTCGTGTCCGCCAATCCGACCGGTCCGATCCATATCGGCGGCACCCGTTGGGCCGCGGTCGGCGACTCCATGGCCCGCGTGCTTGAGGCGAACGGTGCCAAGGTGGTGCGCGAATACTATTTCAACGATCACGGCGAGCAGATCAACCGTTTCGCCAAGTCGCTGGTCGCGGCAGCCCACGGTGAGGAAACCCCGATCGACGGTTACAAGGGCGCTTATATCGATGAGATCGCACGTCGCGTCATCGATGAGGCAAAAGCCGACGGTATTGCGATTCTCGACCTGCCGCGCGTCGACGGTGGCGTTGACAACGATGGCAATCCGCTGGGTGAGGGCGATTCCGAACAGCGTGAGGAATTCCGCAAGCGTGCAGTGCCGATGATGTTCGACGAAATCCGCAAATCCATGAAGGATTTCCGTGTGAATTTCGACGTGTGGTTCCATGAGAACAGCTTGTATTCCGATGGCGAAGTCGACAAGGCGATCGCCGATCTGCGTGAACGCGGCGACATTTACGAAAAGGATGGCGCAACCTGGTTCGAATCCACCAAGCATGGTGACGACAAGGATCGTGTGATTATCAAGTCCGACGGCAACTACGCGTATTTCGCAGCTGATATTGCTTACTATCGCAACAAGCGTCATCGTGACAACGATCCGGCAGACATCGCCATTTACATGCTGGGTGCCGACCATCACGGCTATATCGGCCGCATGATGGCCATGTGCGCCGCATTCGGCGACGAACCTGGCGAAAACATGCAGATTCTTATCGGCCAGCTCGTCAACGTGCTGAAGGACGGCAAGGCAGTGCGCATGTCGAAGCGCGCCGGCAATGTGGTGACCATCGACGATCTGACCGACGCTATCGGCGTGGATGCCTCCCGTTATTCGTTGGCACGCACCGACTACAATTCCCCGGTCGACATCGACCTGAACCTGCTCGCTTCGCATTCCAACGAGAATCCGGTGTACTACGTGCAGTATGCGCACGCCCGCTCCTGCAATGTGGATCGCAATGCGGCTGCTGCCGGCATCACCTACGAGGGTGCCGACGTGAGCCTGCTCGACACCGCCGCCGACGGCGAAGTGCTTGCCGCGCTCGCCCAGTGGCCGGCCCTGCTGCGCGAAGCCGGAGACCTGCGCGCCCCGCATCGCGTAGCCCATTACTTGGAAGACCTCGCCGCCACCTACCACAAGTGGTACAACGTGGAACGCGTGGTTCCCATGGAGCTCACCGATCCGGAAGCTCGCGGCGAACAGGCTGAAGCCCTGCGCATCGCCAAGGCTCCGGAACCGGCTCGTGCAGCCGCACGTTTGAAGCTCAATGACGCCGTTAAGACGGTTATCGCCGAAGGCCTTGACCTGCTTGGCGTTGCAGCCCCAGACAGGATGTGATCGCCATGGCAGTCACCCCCATCTGGCCGGCCGGCTCCAACGTGAACGAGCAAGGTGAAATCACGTTCCATGGCCGCACTGCCGAAAGCCTGCTGAACGAATTTGGTTCGCCGCTCTACGTCATCGACACCGATGACGTGCGAGCCCGCGCCGCCAAATTCGTCAAATCCGCGGCAAATGCGTTCAACAACACCGTAACCCACGTCAGCTTCGCCGGAAAAGCACTGCTTTCCAAGGAAATCTGCCGTATCGTCACCGAATCCGGCATGCTGATCGACACCTGCACCATGGGCGAGATGCGCATCGCGCTCGCCGCGGGCGTTCCCGGACGGCGACTCGTGCTGCACGGCAACAACAAGTCCGATGCGGAAATCGAACTCGCCATTACCGAAGGCTTCGCCAAAATCGTGGTGGACGAGCCGAACGAGCCGGCCCGCATCGCCGAAATCGCCAAGCGTCTCGGCAAGCGCGCTCGCGTGATGTTGCGTGTTACGTCCGGCATTCATGCGGGCGGCCACGAATTCGTGTCTACCGCGCATGAGGACCAGAAGTTCGGTGTCGCCTTGCTGCCGGTTGGTGCCGATGCAAGCAAGCTGAACGTGCTCGACGATTTGGCTGACGTGACCCCCGCAGGGTCGAACGCACGCCTAGGCGAAAGCGAAGCCACTCCGGGCGAAAGCGCAGAACGCCAACTGCAGTACGACATCAAATACCCGTATGACATGAGCCACGAGAAGGTTTCCGAAGGCGACCGCAAACTCGCCGAAGCCATGACCATGGTGGCTGATGGCCCCGCGCTCGCCGTATTGAAGGAGATCTACCGCCATCAGGACGTGCTCGAACTGGTCGGTGTGCATTCGCATATCGGATCGAACATTCACGATGCGGACGCCTTTATCCAGGCCGCGAAGCGCATGATGCTGCTGCGCAAGACCTTCTACGCCACCGACGCATACACCCTGCCGGAGGTCGACTTGGGCGGCGGCTATTCCGTGGCCTACACCGATGGCGAGGATTCCATGGATCTCGATACGGAACTTGCCCGCCTTGCCGATGCGGTCACCACCGTGAACCGTGCGCTCGGCATGCCCGCTCCGGTCATCTCGTTCGAGCCGGGCCGTTGGACGGTCGCCCCGACCGGCGTCACCCTGTATCGTGTGGGCACGGTCAAGCCGGTGCAGCTTGCCGGAACCGCGAAAGACAAGGCTGGCAATCCGGTTACGGAACGCGTGTACGTGTCTGTCGACGGCGGCATGAGCGACAATATTCGTCCGGCATTGTATGGATCGGATTACACTGCGAGAATCGCCAATCGTGAGGGTTCCAGCGAAACCAAGCTGTGCCGTGTGGTCGGCATGCACTGCGAATCGGGCGATATCATCGTCAACGAGGTGCGTCTTCCTGCCGATATTCAGCGTGGTGACGTGCTGGCGGTGCCTGTTACGGGTGCATACGGTCGCACGATGGCCAGCAACTACAATCAGGCGCTGATTCCTGCGGTTGTTGCCGTATCCGAGCAAGACGCGCATGTGATGATTCGCCGTCAGACGGTCGATGATCTGCTGGATTGGGATGTGAGCGAATAGCGATTCGTGGCGTTTCGCTCGTGTTTCGTATTGTTCATGGCGATTCGTCTCAAATTACGGATGCAGCGTGGATGCAGTATGGGCGGTTTTCGGGGCAAAGCTCGGAAACCGTCCATTTTCGTATGATTTCGCGGTCTTACGTCATATCGGGACCGTACAATAGGCAGGGTTACACCAATACTTCACATTCAAGGGAGGATGCCTTGGTACAGGAAGATGTTGCGCCGATTCGCGTTGGATTGTTGGGCGCGGGCACGGTCGGCTCTCAGACCGCACGCCTGCTGGTGGAGCAGAAGGATGAGCTCGCCGCACGCATCGGACGACCGATCGAACTGACCGGCGTCGCCTGCCTTGATCCGTCGGAAACCGACCCGTTCCCGTGGATCGACAAGTCCGTGGTGACCACCGACACCATGAGCGTGGCCACCAATGCTGACATTGTGGTCGAACTGATCGGTGGAACCGGCGTGGCCCGCAAGTTCGTGCTTGCGGCCATCGAATCCGGCGCTTCCGTGGTTACCGCCAACAAGGCGCTGTTGGCCAAGTATGGTCCAGAAATCTATGCCGCCGCCGAAGCCAAGGGCGTCGATATCTACTTCGAGGCTTCCGTGGGCGGTGCTATTCCGTTCCTCAAGCCACTGCGTGAATCCCTCGTCGGAGACAAGGTGACGAGCATGCTCGGCATCGTCAACGGCACCACGAACTACATTCTCGACGAAATGACCACCAAGGGTCTTGATTTCGACGACGTGCTGAAGGACGCTCAGGCCAAGGGATACGCCGAAGCGGATCCGACCGGGGACATCGAAGGCTACGATGCGGCCAACAAGGCGGCCATCATGGCCACGCTCGGCTTCCACACCAACGTGACCATCGATGATGTGTCCGTTGAGGGCATCACCAAGATCACCGCCGACGATATTGCTGCCGCAACCGCCGAAAACAAGGTCATCAAGCTGCTGGCCGTGGTGGAGAATGGCGAGGCCGGTGTGTCTGCCCGCGTGTATCCGGCGCTGATTTCCAACGAGCATCCGCTGGCTTCCGTGCATGGTTCCTTTAACGCGGTGTTTGTGAAGGCCGAAGCGGCTGACGATCTGATGTTCTACGGTCGTGGCGCTGGCGGCGCTCCGACCGCTTCCGCAGTGGTCGGCGATGTGGTGACCGAGGCGCGTCACATCGCACAGGGCTGCACTGGCCCGACCATTCCGTTGTATAAGGATTTGAAGAAGGCTCCGATCGAGGCTTCCAAGGCCGAGTTCGCGGTGCGTTTCGTGATTCACGACAATCCGGGCGTACTTGCGGCCATTGCGGCCAGGTTCGCCGAGCATGGCGTGTCCATCAATGGTGTGAACCAGGATCTCAAGCCCACGCTGAAGGATCCGGGCTACGACGGCGAACTGCAGCAGCTGCGCCTTGTCACGCACATGACCGACGAGCTTACCCTGCGTGAAACCGTGAAAGACGTGTGCGCACTCGACTGCGTGGTTGGCGAGCCTTCCATCCTCCGCGTGCTCAACTAACAGTTATGAGACGGCTGCTCAAATCGTTGCGATTGGGCGGCCGTCTCTTTATTCATATTCCGGCTGCTGTGTTGGGCAATTGCTTGCCGATTGTTTACTCAATCGCCCGCTGATTATGGGCTTGAATTTGACTCTTGTACCCTTTCGGGTATACGGTGCTACATTTGTAAAGAAGATGTGACGAAGGACGACGAGATATGACTCCAGTTACTCGTAAAGTGCGTGTGCGTGTTCCGGCTACCAGCGCCAATCTTGGTTCTGGCTTTGATACGGTCGGACTTGCTCTGGACTACCACGACGAACTTGAATTCACGCTGAGCGCCGATCCGGTGAACACTGCGGCTCAGGTGATGATCGAAGGCGAAGGCGCCGATACTCTCCCGCGTGACGAAACCCACTTGGTGGTTTCCACGTTCCGCCGCGCATGCCAGACCTTTGGTCTGGGCCGTGTGGGCTTCATTCTTCAGGCTCACAACAACATTCCTCAGGCACGAGGCATGGGCTCTTCCGCAGAGGCCATTGTGGCGGGCATCGCAGCCGCGGCCGCCTTCGCGCAGGACGACGAACTCAACCGTGATGCCGTGTTTGAGCTTGCTGCGGCCATCGAAGGCCATCCGGACAACGTGGCTCCGGCCGTGTACGGCGGGCTCACCATGTCTTGGGACATGGAAACCCCCGAAGGTGTCGGTTCCGTGCCGATTCCGGGCGGCGAACCGCTGCATAAGGGCTTCCATACCATCAACTATCGCGTTGCCGACGATCTGACCGCCGCCGTGTTCGTGCCGGATTATGAGCTGTCCACCGAAAAGGCACGCCAGGCGCTGCCGGGCCAGCTGGCGTTCAAGGATGCCGTGCACAATGTGTCTCGCGTGAGCCTGCTGCCGGCCGCCATGAATCCTGCGATGCTGGCGACTGGTCAGCGTCAGGACGTCAACGCGTTGCTGTTCGCCGCCACGCAGGATCGTCTGCATCAGCCGTATCGCGCTCCTTTGATGGAACCGTCGTGGACGCTGATCGAAAAGCTGCGTTCCCATGGTTTCGCTTCCATGGTTTCCGGCGCCGGCCCATGCGTGCTCGTGCTGCATCATGGCGACGCTCGCGAACAGCTGGGACAGCTTGCTTCCGAAGAGCTCGCTTCCGGTCATTGGCGTGTGCTGCATTTGGGCGTCGACACCAAGGGTGTGCAGGTGGAACGCGCATGAACAACTCCATTCCGCTGATTCTCGCTTCCAAATCCAAGCCTCGCCGTGACGTGCTTTTCTCGGCGGGCATTTGCCCCACGATTCGCGTATCGAACGTGGACGAGCCGGCGGCGCTCGAACGTGAGGCGGCCGCCATGGGCGTTGCCGTAAGCGATCTGAGCGTGGAACAGCGGGTGATGATTCTCGCTACGGCCAAAGCCGAAGCCGTACATCAGGCGTATCGGAACGTTGCCGCCACCGCTGCGGCGGCGCACGGCGATCGTGTGGTCGGATTTCCGCTGAAAGCCGTTGCCGAATCTTCCGAACATTCGGATAATGCTGAAAATACTGGGGATTCCGCATCTTTAGAACATCATCGTGTTACGTTGCGTGCGGACGAAGTGCAGTCCGCCTCCGATGTGAAGACCCGCGATTTTTCGGGAGTCACCATTCCTACGATCACCGAATCGATTGCTGATTTCGTTGATGGCAAGCCGAGCCTGACCCGTGCGAAAGTCGGTCCGCTGATTCTTGGCTGCGATTCCATGTTCCTGCTTGACGGCGAATGTTACGGCAAGCCGCATAGCGCTGAGGTGGCTCGGGAACGACTGCGTGCCATGCGTGGCGCCACCGGTGAATTGTGGACGGGCCATTGCCTGATCGACTTCGCCACCGGGCGTATCGCGCGAGGCGCGAGCAGGGCAACGCTGCACTTCTGCGAATATTCCGACACCGATATCGAACGGTACATCGCCACCGGAGAACCGTTGGAAGTGGCTGGTTCCTTCACGCTTGAGGGCTTCGGCGGAGCATTCATCGACTCCATCGAAGGCGATCCGCACGGCATTATCGGCCTGAGCCTTCCGCTGGCGCGCCGTTTGGCCGCCGAGCTCGGCGTGGAATGGACTGATCTGTGGAATGTGACGCGAGCCGATCAAGAACCGAACGTCGAACACGATTCGCGAACCGGTGCCGCGAAGCCGCTTCCTCCCAAGGAAAACGTGCATCAGCCGGGTGATGGTTGGATTGATTGCGATTGCGGCCGCAAGCATTGGGGCACGAACGGCGCGTCCGGCGTGCTCTTGGCCCGCCGAAGCGAACAGACCGGCGAAGTGACGCACGTTGTCATGCAACATCGCGCGGTGTGGAGCGCGGAAGGTGGCACATGGGGCATTCCAGGAGGTGCCACCGCCGACGGTGAAAGCCCGATCGAGGGCGCGCTGCGCGAATCGTACGAGGAAGCCAACATCACGCCGGAAGATATCGACGTGGTCGGATCATACTGCGAAGACCACGGACCGTGGGCCTACACCACCGTGTTCGCTTTCGAAAAGCCGGGGCACCGCGTGGAGCCGAAGGCCAACGACGACGAAAGCATGGAAATCGAATGGGTGCCGATTGAGGAAGTCCCCAATCGTAAACTGTTGACCGCCATGCGTACCGACTGGCCGAATTTCGCTGCGCGACTCGCTCAAATGGCTGAAAAATAGCGTCTGTTAGCGCTAACCGAAGTTGCGTGTAGAATAGTCGAAAGTACCAACGGTAGTGTGCGGAAGGCGACGGAGCATGGCAGGCAAGCGCAATGCGGCAAACAAACGCCCCTCGATGTTCGAAGTGGCGAAAATGGCTGGTGTCAGCCATCAAACGGTGTCGCGCGTCATCAATCATTCCCCCGACGTGTCTGATGCCACCCGCGAAAAAGTACAGAAAGCCATCGACGCGCTTGGATACCGTCCCAGCAATTCCGCGCGTGCCCTCGCTTCGCATCGCTCCCGCACCATCGGCTTGGTTGCGGGCGGGCAACGCTTTTATGGTCCGATTTCCGCGATTTCCTCGATTGAGGCGATGGCGAGGCAGCATGGCCTGTTCATGTCGGTGAGCATGGTGCACGAGGCGCTCTGCTCGCAGACGGAATTCGACGAATTGTGCTCAACGTTCGATGAGATGAACGTGGACGCGTTCATTTTCCTCACGCCGACGGATGTTATGTTTTCCGCCGCCTGCCGTGCGCAGATCACGCAGCCACGCGTCATCGTCACCTCCACGCACGGCAGCATCAGCGTGCAGGATGGTTTGCGCTTGATGAAACCGGCCGACCGTCGCCGAGTATCCGTAGTGGGAGTGGACCAATGGTCGGCCATGGCCGACGTGATGCATTTGGTGGCCGAGCATGGGCATCGTTCCGCGCTTTATTTCGCAGGTCCGAAGGAATGGCGTGACGCCGCCACGCGTTTGATGGCGTGGAATAAGCTGTGCGCGGCCAATGCGGTGAGTTCCGTCACCGTGCAATGCGAAACCTGGGAATCGACCGAAGCGTATGGCAAGATGAACCATATTCTCGAAAACATCGGTCGTACCGGCGGAAATCTGCCGACGTGCATGGTGTGTGCGAACGACAGCCAGGCGGTTGGTGTGTCTCGTGCGCTGCATGAACATGGCATGCGTATTCCGCAGGATGTGAGCTTGGTTGGTTTCGACGACATGCCCGCCATGGACAACATGTACCCGCCGCTGGCCACGGTCCGCCCGGATTTTGAACAGCTTGGCGTTGCCGCCATGCGTGAGACGCTGTTTTTGCTGGGGGAGGGCGATGAGAATTCGTTCGCCTCGTCGCAGCATGGCGTCGGCCTGATTCCCGCGAAGGTGATCGGCCGCACTTCTTTGGGCACCGTCAGCCGTCGCTGAATATTTCCTGCGATTTTTGTATTTCTTGTGATTCTCGTATCTCTTTTTGCCGCATGTGCTGCGATTGCCGGATTTTGCAATGCCGGTATATCAAGAAAATCGGCTGACGATCTGCCGGTAGTACGTTGACGATTGCGTGACACGTCGAACTTGTATAGTCGCCACTTTCTGTTTAGAATAGTGAGCGTTAACAGTGAGCGCTAACATTCCGTCGACAATGTGGTTGTGAGGCGCTCGGATGCAAGGAGTTTGAAACTATGGCGCAAGAGCAGGGACTTGACGATCGCATCGCGCTGACCGCCGAGAAAATCCGCGCTGGCAAGACGAGTCTGGGCATCGAATTCGGCTCCACCCGAATCAAGGCCGTGCTCATCGATGACACGTACACCACCATCGCAGCCGGCGACTACGGCTGGGCCAGCCACTTGGAAGACGGCCTGTGGAGCTATTCGCAGGAAGAAATCTGGACCGGGCTGCAGACCGCATACGCGGCGCTCGCCGAAGATGTCGAAAACGCTTACGGCGAAAAGCTCACCCGCGTGGGACGCATCGGCTTCTCCGCCATGATGCACGGCTACCTCGCCTTCGGCAAAGATGGCGAACTGCTGGTGCCGTTCCGCACCTGGCAGAACACCAACACTTCCGAAGCACACGAGAAGCTTTCCGAACTGTTCCAGTACAACATTCCGGAACGCTGGTCCATCGCACACCTGTACCAGGCCGTGCTCAACAACGAAGAGCACATCGGCAAGGTCGATTTCTTCACCACCCTCGCCGGCTACGTGCACTGGAAGCTCACCGGCAAGAAGGTGCTCGGCGTTGGCGACGCATCCGGCATGTTCCCGATCGACCCTACCACGCACACCTACGAAACCGAATTCATTGAGAAGTTCAATGCGATTCCGGAAGTCGCAGCCCAGCCGTGGAAGCTTGCCGACCTGCTGCCGGAACCGCTGGTTGCAGGCACTCCTGCGGGCACGCTGACCGAAGAGGGCGCCAAGCTGCTCGATCCGACAGGCACGCTGCAGCCGGGAATCACATTCGCTCCGCCGGAGGGCGATGCTGGCACCGGTATGGTGGCCACCAACTCCGTACGCGTGCGCACCGGCAACGTTTCCGCCGGCACCTCCATCTTCGCCATGGTTGTACTCGAACGCAAGCTGGAACGCCTGCACCCGGAAGTGGACCTCGTCACCACTCCGGCAGGCGATCTCGCAGGCATGAGCCACGCCAACAACTTCACCTCCGACCTCAACGCATGGGTTGGTCTGTTCGGACAGTTCGCAGCTGCAATCGGCACTCCGGTCGACGCCGGCACCCTGTATGGCACGCTGTTCCGCGCCGCCATCGCGGACGATGTTGACTCCAACTGCGGCGGACTCATCAACTACCCGTTCCGCTCCGGCGAATTCCTCGCAGGACTGCCCGAAGGCCGCCCGCTGTTCGCGCGCGGTCCGGAAGCCCGCATGAGCCTCGGCAACTTCATGCGCGCCCAGCTGTTCAGCGCATTCTCCCCGGTGAAGATCGGCATGGATGTGATGACCAAGGACGAAGGCGTTGCCGTTGACTCCCTCGTCGGCCACGGTGGCATCTTCACCACCCCGAAGGTTGCCCAGAAGATTCTCGCAGCCGCATTCGATACGCCGATCAAGGTGATGTCCACCGCAGCCGAAGGCGGCGCATGGGGCATGGCCGTGCTTGCCGACTACCTGTGGCACGCCGACCAGCCGCTCGACGAATTCCTTGACGCTCGTGTGTTCGCCGATGCCGCTTCGACCACGGAAAATCCGGATGAAGGCGATGTCGCAGGATTCGAGGAATTCTTCGATCGCTTCCGCAAGGGACTGCCGATTGAGCATGTTGCAATCGAAAGCATTCCGCTGGAAACCAAGTAAATAAATATTTTAAAAACTTATTTCAATTTGAAAGGAAATGATTATGGCTACTTTGGCTGATTATGGTCCTGAGGTTCGTGCCGAGGTCAAGCAGGTGCGCGAGGTCGTGGCGACCTTGCACGAGCAGCTGATCAAGTGGAACCTGGTGGTGTGGACGGCTGGCAACGTGTCGCAGCGCTTGCATACCGCGGATCTGATGGTGATCAAGCCGTCGGGCCTGCGTTACGAGTATCTGACGCCGTCGAGCATGGTGGTGTGCGATCTGGACGGCAACGTGGTGGACGGTTCGGAGGCTCCTTCCTCCGATACGGCGTCGCATGCGTACATCTACCGTCATATGCCGGACGTGTACGGCGTGGTGCATACGCATTCGACGTATGCGACGGCGTGGGCGGCGACGGGGCAGAACATTCCGTGCGGTCTGACGATGATGGGCGACGAGTTCGGCGGTCCTGTTCCGGTGGGTCCGTTCCGTCTGATCGGTTCCGAGGCGATCGGCGAGGGCGTGGTCGAGACGCTCAGGGAGTATCCGAAGTCTCCTGCGGTGCTGATGCAGAACCATGGTCCGTTCACCATCGGCAAGGACGCGGAATCGGCGGTGAAGGCCGCGGCGATGACGGAGGAGGTCGCTCATACGATGTGGGCGGCGAGGCAGTTGGGTGAGATCATTCCGATTTCGGATGAGGATATCGCGAAGCTGAACGATCGTTACACCAACGTCTACGGCCAGCACTGAGCTGCAATCCTACGATTCCGTAATCCTACATAATTTCACAATCGTACGAACTCGCGCTACGCAACAGAACAACGCGAAGCGCGAGTTCGCAATCGCAATAAATAATTAAAAACTCCATAAACAACGAAGTAAAGGAACAATCACATGGCAATGGAAAACCCGTTTGAAGGCAAGGAAGTCTGGTTCGGCGTCGGATCCCAGGATCTGTACGGCGAAGAAGCGCTGCGTCAGGTGGCCGAGCAGTCCGGCGAAATCGTCGACGCGCTCAACGCAACCGGCAAGATTCCGGTCAAGGTGGTGCTTAAGCCGACCCTGAAGTCCTCCGACGGCGTCAAGGCCTTCATGGTCGAAGCCTCCGCCAACCCGAACGTCATCGGCGTGATCACCTGGTGCCACACCTTCTCCCCGGCCAAGATGTGGATCCGCGGCCTCGAAGTGCTCACCAAGCCGCTGCTGCAGCTCAACACGCAGCACCACTTCGAAATCCCGTGGGAAACCATCGACATGGACTTCATGAACCTGAACCAGGCCGCACACGGCGACCGTGAGTTCGGTTACATCCTGACCCGTCTGGGCATCAACCGCAAGATCGTGGTCGGCCACTACACCGATCCGGCCGTTGCCGAAGAAATCGGCACCTGGACACGCGCCTGCGCCGGCTGGGATGCTTCCAACAACATGAAGGTCATGCGTTGGGGCGACAACATGCGCAACGTGGCCGTCACCGAAGGCGACAAGACCGAAGCCGAGCGCGTGTTCGGCGCATCCATCAACACTTGGGCCGTCAACGAGCTCGTCGCAGCCTACGAAGCCGTCAAGGACGATCAGGTCAAGAGCATCATCGAAGACTACAAGGTTAAGTACGACGTTGATCCGGCTCTGCTCGACGCCAAGTACGATTCCCTGTTCATCGCGGCCAAGGAAGAAGCCGCCATGGTCAACATGATGCGCGCCAATGGCTGCACCGCCGGCGTTGACAACTTCGAAGACTTGGGTGCTCTCCCGCAGCTGCCGGGCGTTTGGCCCGCAGCGCTTCCCGTCCGAGTACGGCTTCGGCTTCTCCGCCGAAGGCGACTGGAAGACCGCAGTGCTCGTGCGCATCGGCGCAGTGATGGGCTACGGCCTCGAAGGTGGCGCTTCCCTCATGGAAGACTACTCCTACAACTTCACCCCGGGCAACGAGATGATCATGGGCTCCCACATGCTCGAAGTCTCCCCGTCCGTCGGCACCATCGCCAAGCCGAAGCTGGAAATCCACCCGCTCGGCATCGGTGGCAAGGCCGATCCGGTGCGCCTGGTCTTCACCGTCGCCCCGAAGAAGGACGCCGTCGTCGTGTCCATGTCTGACGTGCGCGAACGTTTCCGCCTGACCATGAACCTGGTCGACGTGGTCGAGCCGCTCGGAGAGCTCAAGCAGTTGCCGTGCGCCCGTGGCCTGTGGAAGCCGCAGCCGGACCTCAAGACCTCCGCCGAGTGCTGGCTGCGTTCCGGCGCCTCCCACCACACCTGCATGACCACCTCCGTCGGTCGCGAGGCTTGGGAAGACTTCGCCCGCATCGCCGGTGTCGAACTCGCCACCATCGACGCGAACACCAAGGCCGCAGAATTCGAGCGCGATCTTGAGATCTCCGAAATGTACCACCGCCTCAACAACCGTCACTGACATAACGGAGCGTTAACGGCACGGCAGAAGACTCGACGTACCCTCGTACGCCTTCGCCTTCTGCCGCACCGTTACCGCACGCGTTATGCACTGACGGAACCGTCACTGATTGTCGCTTTACTGACAATGGCTGATGGAGTGTCGTTAGCCATTCTGGATTCATCACTAATCTCTGCCATATGAGCGCCGGCGGGTCGGATCGCTTCCGATCACCGGCGCTCGTTTGCATTCCTTGAAAGTTGTACAGACAGAACAAAAGCGTGGGGTACGAGAGAATACAAACGTTCTCTCGTACCCCACGCTTTTATGCATTATGCGATTCAGCGCTTGCCGGAGTACAGCTGCTGATCGATCACCTGTGCGAACACGCGGTTCACTGCCGGACGCACCACTTTCAGCGACGGGGTCAGGCACTTGTTTTCCTGCGTGAACTGGGTATCCAGCACTACGAACTTACGTACGGATTCGGCGCGGGAAACGGTCGCGTTCGCCTTGTCGACGTACTTCTGGATTTCGTCGTGAACGGCGGCGGTCGCAGCCACGCGATCCAACGGCGTATCGGCAGACAGTCCAATGGAAGGCAGCCAAGCCTCCAATCCTTCCGGATCCAACGTGATCAGCGCACCGATGAACGGACGATTGTCGCCGACAACTACCACATGCTCCACAATCGGACATTTCACAATCTCCTGCTCCATCGGAATCGGAGAAACGTTCTTGCCGCCGGCGGTGATGATGATGTCCTTCTTACGGCCGGTGATCGTAATACGTCCCCCGTCGTCAATCGACGCCAAATCACCCGTTTTCAGCCACCCATCCTCGGTGAACGCTTCCGCCGTCTTCTCAGGCAGGTTGTGGTAGCCCCTGAACACGTTCGGGCCCTTCACCTGAAGTTCGCCATCATCGGAAATGCGCACAGACGATCCCGGAGCCGGTTGGCCGACAGTGCCGATCACATTGTCGGTGACGCGGGTCGCGGCGAACGGCGCAGCGGTTTCCGTCATACCGTAACCCTGAATCATCGGCAGGCCGATACCGTTGAAGAAATGCGCCAGAGACACGTCCAGAGGAGCACCACCGCATGCCACGTAGCGGATGCGCGGGCCGAGAGCGCTACGCACGGTACGGTATACGGAAGCCTCATACGAAAGATGCTGCGCGATCTGCTTGGCGGTCGGGCGTTCGCCGGCCTGCTGCATGCGCGACCAATCGCGTGCGGCTTCGGCAGCCTTGAGGAACAGGCGTCCCTTCCAACCCGTGCCGGCCTTGCGGGAGGCCGCGTTATACACCTTCTCGAACACTCGTGGTACGCCCAGCAGATATGTCGGTTCGAAGGAACGCAAATCGGGCAGCAGCGTCTTTGTGTCCGGCAGATAACCAACCACGCCGTCGTCGGAAGCAATCGACGCGTACTGGATGAACCGTGCGAAACAGTGGGCGAGCGGCAGGAAGAGAAGCAGTCGCGGATGATCTTCGAGAACGATCTCATGCAACGCCAGACTGCCTGCGCGCGTGATCGATATGAAATTGCGGTGCGAAAGCTCGGCACCCTTTGGAGCTCCCGTCGAACCGGACGTGTACACGATGGTGGCCAGATCGTCTGCATGCACCGAATCGATGCGCGCTTCCAGCTCCTCGTCGGACACGGTGACGCCCAAGCCTTCCAACGCGCCCATGGCGTTGGAATCGAGCATCAGAATGTGCTTGAGAGACGGGCAGCGGTCGATTACGGAGTCGAGACGGTCGAAGCGCTCGCGATTGTCGGCGATGGCCAGTTTCACATCCGAATCGTTGAGGATACGCTCGGCCTGCGCCGCGGAATCGGTGTCGTAGATCGGCACGTTCACCGCGCCGATGGCGGCCAGTGCGAAGTCGAGCACGCCCCACTCGTAGCGGGTGGTGGAGAAGATGGTGACGGCATCGCCCTTGTTGATGCCGAATGCGATGAGGCCTTTTGCAGCGGCGAGCACGGCATTGTGGAATTCGCCGGTAGTGACCTTCATCCATTGGCCGGGGCGGTTTTGCGTTCCGCGATCACGGTATCTTCGCCAGTGCGCGCTATGCGTCCAGTAAGCAGGGAATAGATGGATTCGTCGTCGCGCACCTCAACGGATTCGCCCGGGGTGGTGTACTCGGTGAGCATGAAGCGTTCTCTTTCTCGCGGTTTTTGCGTTGTTTCCGCGTATTTCTGCTTGTGATGCGTGCGGGAGCGATACAAACCGTGTGTCCGCGTTTCCTACCCCTTGCGCACCTTGCACATTCTAAGTTACGGGGCCGTAAGTCTGCATTGTGAGAAGCGACAAGAAATATTTCATCAACTTTGTATGAACTGACAAATGGTGCTATTCCGTCAAAAATCAAGTGTTTGGTGTCGCGCTGTATCCGTTCGAAAAAAAGGCTTGACGTAACGGTTGCGGGGGAGCCGCCATGCTTCCCATATATCCCCGAAAGGACCGTAAAACCAGCGAAATGCGAAGAAATGGTGGTGCGAGCGTTTTTTATCGAGTACACTCACGAGTGACGCAATTTACCCCTTGCGTCAGAGGGCTGCCTGCTCAACGGCGAACATCCAGCCTTTTTATTCTTTCGCCGTTTCGCTGGTCGTGTGGCATGCTCCGCACTTGCTTGGTTCGTGTGTTTTTGCTGAAGATGCGTTTGTGATTGCGTTTGCGATTGCTATGTGCGATGAGCTCTTGACGTTTCTGTTTCCGGGCGGATAGGCTGAATCGAGCGACATGGTGATGCGGGCGCGCAAATTGAACCGCGCGAATGTGAAGGAAAGGATTTCGATGTTTGACAAACGGCTGTTTTCCCTCGCTCCCGGCGTGGGGCGGTTGGTTGCGGCGAAAGTGCTCTGCCAATGGGTCGGACTGCTGGCCAACGTCGTGTTCGTGGTGACGGTGGTGGTCATGCTTTCGCCGGCGCTTGCCGTGGTGGAATCGGCGTTCGACCCCATGTTCTCCATGGGTGATAGTGGCCTGATTTCCCGCCTATTCATCGGCTTTGGCTACGGCGGATTCAGTGCGGAAACATACGTCGGATGCGTGCTGGCGATCGTGGTCTGTGCTGTACTGCGTTTTCTGATGATGCGCGCAGCGGCCTATTTCGGCGCGGAAGCGGCTGAGCGTGTCAAACTCGCGTTACGTGAACAGCTTTTTAATAAAATGCTTGCGATCGGACCATCATATTCGCAACATATCAGCACTGCCGACGTGGTGCAATCCGCCGGTGAAGGCATCGAACAAATCCAAAGCTTCTTCGAATTATTCCTACCGCAACTGTTTTATGCGATTCTCGCACCGGTAACATTATTTTTTATAGTTGCGCCGATTAATATGCCGACGGCTGTTACATTGCTTGTATGCGCGCCTTTGATTGTATTGATTGTTGGCATGGTCGCAATGCGCGCAGCCCGAGTATTCAAAAAATATTGGGGAAAATACACCGACATGGGATCTGTGTTTCTTGACAATGTACAAGGTCTTGAAACGCTGAAAACTTTTGACGCGGATGCGCATGCCGCCAAGAAAATGGACGAGCAAGCGGAACAATTCCGCGTAATGACCATGAATGTTCTGCAAATTCAGCTGCGCTCGCTCACCGCCATGGACGTCGTCGCATACGGGGGTGCCGCGGCCGGCGTGGGCGTATCGATCTGGCAGTATGCGAGTGGTGCCGCATTGCCGCTTGCCGGCGTGCTGCTGATAGTGCTTCTTTCCGCGGATTTCTTCATTCCGCTGCGCCAATTGGGGTCGTTCTTCCATGTTGCGATGAACGGCATGACTTCGACCAAGCGTATTTTCGCATTGCTTGATACGCCGATTCCTGCGCATGGGATGCAGGAAATGCCGGAATTCGGCGCTTCCGATAACGGTGTGGACGTGTGCTTTGATGACGTGTCGTTCCGATATGTGGACGTGAATACGGATGCTGCGGCGGCTGTGAGTGTGGCTGCGGATACGGCTGTGACGGCGGATATGGAAACTGGAAAAACTGGACAAATCGGGGGAAAGTCCGGTGTGGTTGGTGCTGGAAAAACAGGCATGTCGAAAGATGATGATGGTTCGGTCGTCGCATTGCATGGCGTCTCTTTCACTGCGCGGCGCGGGCAGGTGACCGCCATCGTCGGTCCGTCCGGATCCGGCAAATCCACCGCCGTCGAACTGCTCTCCGGAAATCTTTCCGGATATGAAGGATGTATGTGGCTGCAATCCGGAAACACAGGAAACAACTCGACGCAACGGTACCAAATCAACGATCTTTCCATCGAATCCCTTACGAGGGAAATCGCCATAGTGGCGGCGCAAAGCCACCTTTTTGCAGGAACGTTGCGTGACAATCTGCTGATGGCCAAGCCGGATGCCACCGAAAGCGAACTGTGGCAAGCGCTGGAAGCGGCGCATATCAGCGATTTCGTGCGTGCGCAATCGCAAGAACTTGACCTGGCCATCGAACAGGGCGCAAGCAACCTGTCTGGCGGCCAAAAACAGCGCATCGCCATTGCGCGCGCATTGCTGCGGGAGCCTGCCGTCTACATTTTCGACGAAGCCACCAGCAGCGTCGATGTGGAAAGCGAAACCCTGATTCTGCAAACCATTCGGGCGCTTGCGGATCGGGGCAAAACCGTGATCATGGTGACGCACCGCATGGCGAATGCAGCCGACGCCGACCATGTGGTGGTATTCGAACACGGGCGCGTGGCGGAACAAGGCACGCATGCGGAACTCATGCGTGCCAACGGAACATACGCCAAACTGTTCCACGCCCAACAAACCGTGGAAAACATAGGTCTACGCAATAACGCAACCCATTCCACCTCTGCATCCCACGCACTTAAAGCGTCCGATTCTGCAGAATCAGTCACGCAGCGTGCGGAAATGGGTCTCCAAGTGTCCGATTCTGCAGAAACGGACGCACAGGGTGCGAAAACGGGCGTTCGGATGTCCGATTCGGCAGAATCGGACGCGAAGACAATACCCACGTCTCGCCTTATTGCGCGCCTGTTGAAGGAAGTTGGGCCGCAGCGCAAGTACATGATCGTCGCGTGCGTCTGCGGCACGCTCGGCCATCTCGCCGCCACTTTCCTGCCGGTGTTCGGCATCGCGGCGGCCTTCGCTGCAGTCGGCTCGCCGGTCTGGAACCTCAGCGTTCTCGCGGCGCTCGCAGCCATGGCCGTATGCGCGTTGATCCGCGGCGGCATGCGTTACGCCGAACAGTTCATGAACCATAACGTGGCGTTCCGTCTGCTTGCGCTATTCCGTGCGAAAGCCTTCGCGGCCCTGCGCCGTCTCGCCCCCGCCAAGCTTGCAGGCAAAGGCAAAGGCGACCTGATCGCACTGGTCACCACCGACGTGGAACTGCTGGAAATCTTCTTCGCACACACCATCAGCCCGGTCGTCATCGCCATCGTGACTACCGTCGTCTACGCGCTCGCGCTACTCACCCTCAGTCCGCCCCTCGCGGCGACGCTCATCATCGCGCACCTCATTATCGGCGTCATACTGCCGAAACTTTTTGCATCCGCGGTGCGCGGCATCGGTCCGGAACTGCGCAAGGAGTCGTCCGCCCTCGATGACGAAATGCTTGACGATATGCGTGGCATCGGCGAAATCATCCGCTTCGGCCAAGGCGATGCCCGGCTTGCGTCCATTCAGCGTCGCACGCGCTCGCTGTGGGTCAAACGTGTGCGTCTGAGCGTGAAAAATGGCGATTTTGCAGGATTTGGCGCGGTATTGGTGATGCTGTTCACGGCGATTGCGGCTTTCCTTGCGATGACGTTGTGCACTGCGGTTTCCACTGCCGCCGATATGTCGGAAGGCCTGATGTGGATGGGTTCCGTGGGATCGAACGCCCCAGCGTTGGTTGCGGCTTTCGTGCTGCTCGCCAGCTCGTTTGGGCCGACGCTTGCGTTGAGTGCGTTGCCGGCGAATCTGACGCAAACGTTTGCTTCGGCACGCCGCCTGTTCGCGTTGATGGATGAGGCTCCCGCTGTGGTCGAGCAGGGGAGCGAACGCCCGGAATATCAGGGCATGACAATGCGCGATGTCACATTCGGCTATGGATCCGGCGCCCGTATTTCCGTCGAACGCACGCCAAACGGGCGGTCGGAGCATGCGACTGGCATGAGTCCGGCACGCCCCGCGGAAGCGCAATCCTCCGGCGAACAAGGTGCCGGCATCGCCTCGCAACCGGTGCTCGACCATGTTTCACTCGATGTTTCACGGCAGGGCATTCTCGGTATTCAAGGCCCGTCCGGGCGTGGAAAATCAACGATGTTGAAACTGCTGATGCGCTACTGGGATCCGGATTCCGGCACGATTTCGCTGTCGGATGTTCCATTGCCGCAGGTTGACGCCGGATGGCGTCGGCGCGTGCAGACGATGATGGGGCAGGAGACGTATCTGTTCGACGGAACGATTCGCGAAAATCTCGCTATTGCCTGCAATGACGCCGATTTTTCGGATTCTGACAGTAATTCTGGCAGTAATTTCTGTAGTAATTCCAGCAGTAATGCTGGTGGTAATTCCGCTGATTCCTCCGATTCGGATCTCGCGCACGACATTCCCGATTCCGTATTGCGCGAAGCCCTCGCCAAGGCGTCCGCGCTCGAACTGGTCGATGCGCTGCCGAACGGCTTGGATACGCGGGTCGGCGAGCTGGGTGGCCGCCTTTCGGAGGGTGAGAAGCAACGCATCGGATTGGCCCGCATGTTCCTTCGCGACGCCGATTTGGTGCTGTTCGACGAGCCGACGAGCCGTCTTGACGCCTATAACGAGTCGGTGATTCTCGGGTCGATCAATGATCTTGCCGAGCGGGGGAGCGCCGTCGTGCTGGTGTCGCACCGCGATTCCACCATGCGCATCGCTGATCGCATACTGCGTATGTAGTGCGCAATACGCGAATCCATCTGCACCCCCGTCCGCAATGTGGTCGTATGAAAATCATGCGTCATTCGTATTTCTTATAGCGTGCATCGAAAGTGCGGTCGAAAGGAGCCGTGCGCGCGAATCGAAAGCGAATGGCGCATATCAGGCAAGAAAAGCGAATGAAATTGCGGAATCGTCGGCAGAATCGAAATCGTAAGAAAATGAAACAATCATGAAAATGATAGTCAGAATTTAAGAAAAGCAACTTTTTAAGACGTGCAAATATTCAGTTCACATGATTTTGTAACGAAAAATCGTTAGTATCTGTGTCAAGAGATATCCGCTCTGCAGCAGGGTGGAATACGATTCGACGAAAGGCTGGCGATGGCCAACAACAGGAACGAACTGAACAAGAATCTGGCGCAGATGCTCAAGGGTGGCGTGATCATGGACGTCACCACCCCGAGCAGGCGAAGATCGCACAGGACGCGGGCGCATGCGCGGTGATGGCTCTCGAGCGTATTCCGGCCGATATTCGTGCTGCCGGCGGCGTTTCCCGCATGAGCGATCCGGCCATGATCAAGGGCATTCAGGAAGCCGTGTCCATTCCGGTCATGGCAAAGGTTCGTATCGGCCATGTTGCCGAAGCCCGCATTCTGCAGGCCATCGAAATCGACTACATCGACGAATCCGAAGTGCTGAGCCCCGCCGACGACGTGTACCACATCGACAAGAACCAGTTCGACGTGCCGTTCGTGTGCGGCGCGAAGAACCTGGGCGAGGCGCTGCGCCGTATCGCCGAGGGCGCTTCCATGATCCGCACCAAGGGCGAGCCGGGCACCGGCGACGTGATCCAGGCCGTGCGCCACATGCGCACCATGAACAAGCAGATCCGCGAGCTCGTCTCCCTTCGCGACGACGAGGTGTATGAGGCCGCCAAGCAGCTGGCCGTGCCGTACGATCTCGCCAAGTATGTGCACGACAACGGTCGTCTGCCGGTCGTCAACTTCGCTGCAGGTGGCGTGGCCACTCCGGCCGATGCCGCGCTCATGATGGAACTGGGTGCCGAAGGTGTGTTCGTCGGTTCCGGCATCTTCAAGTCCGGAGACCCGGCCAAGCGTGCCGCCGCCATCGTACAGGCCACCGCCAATTGGCAGGACGCCGACCTGCTCGCACGCCTTTCCGAGAACCTCGGCGAGGCCATGGTCGGCATCAACGAAGACGAGATCGAAACCATCATGGCCGCTCGCGGCGAGTGATTGCGCTGTAATTTCGTGCGCTGTGCGCTGCGTGCGGCTGTCGGCATGTCTGTTCGATGCGTAGCGCGCAGCCCGTTTCGCATGATTTGCGATGGTTCGGGTAAGGAGATCCGATGGTTGTTGCCGTTGAATACATTTCGAAGGAAGAATCGACTGACGTTGCCGAAGGTGCGGCTTCCGCGCAGCATGGCGTGACCGGCATCCTTGCGGTGCAAGGCGCGTTCGCCGAGCATGCGGCGATGCTGGATCGGCTTGGTGCGCCGTGGAAACTGCTGCGTGCCGCCGAGGATTTCGACGATTCGATCGACCGCGTGATTCTGCCTGGCGGCGAAAGCACCACGCAGGGCAAATTGCTGCGTTCGACCGGCTTGTTCGATCCGATCGCCGCGCATATCGCCGCTGGAAAGCCGGTATTCGGCACCTGCGCGGGCATGATTTTGCTCGCTCGTCGTCTCGATAACGACGAGAACGTCTATTTTGGCGCGTTGGATGCGGTCGTGCGCCGCAATGCGTATGGACGTCAGCTTGGTTCGTTCGCTGCGTCCGCCGATTTCGGCGCTTCCGACGATGCGGATGCTGTGGTGGTTGCGTCGGGGGAGTCTGTCTCTTCTGCGATTTCCGCGGCTGCTGGTGAGGAGGGGGCTTCCGAGGCTTCGGATACGTCGGTGGTGCTCAAGGATTTCCCTCTGGTGTTCATTCGCGGACCGTTCGTTGCCGAGGTCGGCGAGCGGGCCACGGTCGAAACGTCGGTCGACGGCAATGTGGTCGGTTTGCGTCAGGGCAAGATTCTCGCTACGGCGTTCCACCCCGAACTGACCGACGATACCCGCATTCACGAGCTGTTCCTCAGTTTGTAGGCTCATCGAGCGGTGCGGAGTCCGTCTCTTTGTCGTATGCGTTGTTTTGGGAGGCTTGCGATTCGCAGACCTCCTTTTTATATGTTCTTTATATGTTTTCTCTTGTGAGGTAGCTTTCTTGCGATCCATTTTTTGGTTGAGATGCGCGGACAATCGCAGATTATTGTGCAAACGATGTCATTCTGTTTGTGCGAAACGCCGATGATTTCGTTGGCGCTTCAATAGCGCACAACAGTTGCAGGGGGCTATCGAACCGGTTTGCTTGACACCTTGATACAACCGTGTATCATCGGAGCTAATGGTACACGGTTGTATCAGAAAGGAAACAAAGCCATCCTACCAGTCCAAACATCACCACGGGGGTATTGTTTGGCAGGTCGCGAACATACAAACATCACCAAGTGGAAAGCACGGCATGTGCATTCCGCGGCGGATGTTCCGAAACATATGCGACCGACATGCAATCAGCATGCGAAGCGGATGGCAGAAAGGGAAAAGAACATGCGCAACATGAAGAAGGCTCTCGCAGCGGTAGCAGCAGTGGCAACCCTCGCCAGCCTCGCGGCCTGCGGTGGCAGCGACGGCGGCAACGACGCCAAGGCCAACGCCGGAGACGCAGACAAGGCGGATCTCGTTTTCTGGGGCTGGGACACCGGCAACACCATGAAGGCCCTGATCGCCGACTTCGAAAAGGCCAATCCCGGAATCACCGTCAAATTCAACAACACCGGCACCGCATCCGACACCCAGACCGCACTGAGCAACGCCGTCGCGGCAGGCAAGGGTGCCCCCGACGTGGTCATGCTGGAAGACCCGACCGTCACCCAGTTCGCGGTTACCGGCGACCTCGTTGACCTCACCGCCTACGGTGCCGACAAGCTCGAAGACGACTTCTCCGCAGGCCCGTGGAGCAAGCTACAGTATGATGGCAAGCCGTATGCGCTGCCGATTGATTCCGGCCCGGAAGTCTTCTTCTACAACGATGCCGTGCTCAAGAAGGCCGGCGTCGACGGCTCCCAGATCAAGACTTGGGACGATTATTACGAGGCAGCCAAGAAGGTCAAGGCCATCGGCGCCTACATGACCAACAATTCCGGCTCCTCCATGGAATACCAGCCCTTCACCGCCCAGGCATGGCAGGCCGGTGCGCAGCCGTGGAAGGTTGATGGCGAGAACATCACCATTGACATGACCAAGGATTCCGGCATGAAGAAGTACATCGAATTCCAGCAGAAGCTCATCGACGAAGACCTCGTCGACACCAAGATCGCCAACTGGTCCGACGACTGGAACCGTGCGCTCAACGAAGGCGACATCGCCACTCTCACCATCGGCGCATGGATGCCGGTTAACCTCATGAACGGCGCTCCTGACCAGGCCGGCAACTGGCGCGTGGCCCAGCTCCCGCAGTGGAACGAAGGTGACGAGGTCTCCGCTGAAGACGGCGGCTCCGCACTCGCGGTCGTCTCCCAGTCCAAGCAGCAGGCCGCGGCCTACAAGTTCGTCGAATACTTGACCCACGGCGACGGCGCCCAGACCATGGCCGACACCGGCACCTTCCCGAGCCTGAAGAAGATCCTCTCCTCCGACTCCTTCACCGATCCGAACACTGAAGCCAACAAGAAGGTCAACGACTACTTCGGCGGCCAGAACGTGAACGAGATTCTCTCCGAAGCCGCCCAGCGCAAGGTCTCCGCCTTCCAGTACCTGCCGTACAACCCGTACGCGCAGTCCACCTTCGGCGATCAGATCTCCAAGGCCTACAGCGAGGACATCACTCTGGAGGAAGCCTTCGTCAACTACAGCAAGGCGCTCACCGATCACGGCAACCAGCAGGGCTACACCGTCACCAGCAAGGACTGACGGCGCCCAGCCGCTGCCGTGCGGCACAACGAAAAACGCGATAATGCGATCCGACATACGCAACGCACCATCGCAACCATGAAGATCGACGGCAGGTGGGAATCGTCTGACGTGACCCGCCTGCCTCACTTCGCAAAAATAATTTTAAAAACGAAATCTTACAATAGAAAAAGATTTCAAAAAAATAGCAATCCTGTAATTCAAACAATAAAAGATTTTGCGGATTAACAATTGCACATGGTTGTGCGATCAATAGAGCAAAAAGCATACAGAAAGAAGAAAGCATGTCTCAGCAAGCAGCAGTCGCGGCGGATGCGCTGCATACGCCTGCGGACCAGGTTCGCGTCAACCGTCATCGTGCGGATTGGCGTGGTTGGAAGTTCATGTGGCCGTTCGCGTTGGTGTTCGTGTTCGTGTTCGTGATCCCGATCCTGTACGCGATCTACATCAGCTTCTTCCAGAAGCAGATGATCGGCGGCACGAAGT
>ENA-OQKJ01000018-OQKJ01000018.1-human-gut-metagenome-genome-assembly--contig:-NODE-18-length-49759-cov-3.371132_pt1 | contig 49759 bp, 42 predicted proteins | sample MGYA00242647_ERZ504795 | MGnify/ENA primary metagenome ERZ504795 (study PRJEB26092, sample SAMD00036398) | human gut metagenome | host: Homo sapiens | study: EMG produced TPA metagenomics assembly of...
GCACTTATGAACAGATGTCTCTGTTTGAAGATACAGAAAATAAAGAACGCCGCAGAAAGCTGGATGCAGCTATGGATGAGATCCGGATGAAATTTGGAAATGATAAGATCACCCGTGCCAGTATTATGAACAGCAATGCACGGATTGGGCGAAAAGCGAAAGCACAGATGAAAAACGAAAAGACAGAAGAACCGTAAGTAAAGGGAGGACTGAGCATTAAGAATAATGCGACAATCCTCCCTTTATAAAAATTTCAGAAAAAGTTTTATCGTTCCATCATACTGATAGATTCGATTCCTACACTTCCTCCACGTACCACTTCAATTCTGTGAAATTCTTCCTTGATCAGTTTCACTACTGCGTCATTCTTGGTTGCTGTCTGGACAAATTCCAGGAGCAGACTGTCTTTGCCATAGTCAATGACCTTTGCCTTGAAGGTTTCGGCAATCTGAAACAGTTCAACCTTATCTTCTTTGGAACAGTTAAAAACCTTAATATACAGAATCTCTTTCATGCGGACAAATACGTCTGTGAAATCAATAACCTTAATAACCTCGATCATACGGTTCAACTGTTTTTTGATCTGCTCAAAAGTTTCATCATCACTGACAGTTGCAATTGTCATTCGGGATACTGTAGGGTCTTCTGTTGTTCCTACTGTAAGACTGTCCAGGTTATAACATTTTCCGGAAAAAAGTCCGGAGATTTTGGACAGAACACCCACCTGGTTCTCAACATAGAGAGAAATCCATCTTTTTTTCATTCCTTTATCCATAATAATTTTCCTCCTGATCAACAGTCCATAATCATATCTTCCAGAGTTCCGCCTGGTTTGATCATAGGATAAACCATTTCCTCAGGGTCAATGATGAATTCAATTACTGTAGGTGCCTTTGTGTTCTTTTTTGCTTCCTCGAAGGCTGCTGCAATTTCCTCTTTCTTTGTGACACGGATTCCTTTTGCCCTGTAGCTCTCTGCAAGTTTGATGAAATCCGGCGTGTACTGTGGATATTCCATGCCCTCTGTGCGGCGGGAAAGTGCTCCGGCGCGCAGGTTGGTCATGGCGTAGCGTTTACCGTAGAAGAGTTTCTGCCACTGGCGTACCATTCCAAGGTATTCATTGTTAAAGATGCACAGGATAACAGGAAGTTCTTCCAGAACTGCAGTTGCAAGCTCCTGAATGTTCATCTGCACACCGCCGTCACCGGAGATAACGATGACAGGTCTGGCGGGATTTCCGATTTTGGCTCCGATGCCGCCTGGAAGACCATAGCCCATTGTTCCCAGACCACCGGACATGATCATCTGTTTGCCCTCTGTGATTTCCGCATACTGGGAGACAAGCATCTGATGCTGTCCTACATCTGTTACGATAATACTGTTCTCAAACTGTTCGTTGATCTCTTTCAGGATATCCATCGGACTTAAAAGATCATTTGGACGCATTTTAAGCGGATGCTCTTCTTTCCAGTTTTTGATCAGGTTAAGCCACTTGTCCGTTGAACATTCCTGGACGTATTCGTTCATTTTGGTGATAGCCTCTTTTGCATCAGCAACAATGGGGATATCCACCTGAATGTTTCGGGAAATGGATGCTGTATCAATATCAATGTGGATAATCTGGGCATGTGGTGCAAATTCATGAAGTTTTCCGGTGATTCTGTCATTGAATCTGGTTCCGATGGAGAACAGCACATCGCAGTTGCTGACTGCCATGTTTGCTGCATAGGCACCATGCATGCCGAGGTTTCCGATATAAAGCGGATGGTCAGTAGGAATGGAACCTTTGCCCATTACGGTTGTGACAACCGGTACTTTTGTTTTTTCTACTACTTCCCGGAAGATTTCGTGGGCGCGGGAGATTACTACACCGCCGCCTGCAAGGAATAAGGGACGTTTTGCTTTATTTAAAAGTTTGATGGCACGTTTGAGCTGGCCGATGTGGACATCTGTGTTTGGTTTGTATCCGCGGATGTTTACATTTTTAGGATATTCAGCGCTGCCAAGTTCTGCCATTACGTCCTTTGGAAGGTCGATAAGGACAGGTCCAGGACGGCCGGTGCGGGCAATGTAGAAGGCTTCTTTGATGATACGTCCCAGGTCTTCACGTCTGCGGACAGTAACACCGTATTTGGTGATGCTTCTGGTGATTCCTACGATGTCTACTTCCTGAAATGCATCGTTGCCGATGAGGTGGCGGGCTACCTGGCCGGTGAAGCATACAAGAGGTACGCTGTCATAGTTGGCGGTTGCAAGTCCTGTTACAAGGTTGGTTGCTCCGGGACCGCTGGTTACCAGACATACGCCGACTTTGCCGGTGGTTCTGGCGTAGGCGTCTGCTTCGTGGACAAGGGCCTGTTCGTGACGGGGGAGGATGATTTTGACGTCGTCCTGTTTGTAGAGTTCGTCACTGATGTCGATGGTACAGGCTCCGGGGTAGCCGAAGAGGTATTCTACGCCTTCTTCTTTTAAGGCTTTGACTAAGAGTTTGTTGCCGGATATTTGTTTCATATTTGGGTAAACCTCCTTTGTGTATGTGTATAGGACGCTCGGAAATTTATTTGTTTTCGGGTGCGGTTTCGGGGTCTAGGAACTCTAAGTGTCTGAAAATCTGCTAAAACCGTTCAGAAAAATCTCAAACTCGCCGCGGATGCGGCTCAGACAGTGAGATTTTTCTGAACAACGCAGATTTCCAGGCACTAAGAGTTACTACGACTCCTGCAAATGCACCCGAAAACAAATAAATTTCCGAGCTGTGTATTGGCGAATACAGGGTGGGGCAGAATGGCGCTGCGCTGATTCTGCCGAGTGTGGGGTGGCGGGTTTGATGTGACAGATGTAAATGATGTTAGGGTCAAAAGGTATTTTGACCCTGATATCTAAATATAGTAAAAAACGCCCTGGGCTTGTTTGCCCAGGGCGAAAATGTTTCCGCGGTACCACCTGTATTCAGAGTCTGGCTCTGCACTTTGTCAGTACTGATATACTGTGTTCCTGTAACGTGGAACTGACGTTGAAGCCTACTTGGCATGTCCGTTCAGGTCTTGTGGATCAGACGGGATATACGGTTTGGTTCACTGCTCGGGGGCTACTTCCACAATTCGTTCACGAAAGCTCGCACCGACCGCTTTCTCTCTGTGCTTCCCGGGGTTGTGTACTCCTCCCTGTCATGGCATTTGGCTGATATAGGGATATTCATTGTCCGAATAGGGTGGACAAATGTTTTCTTGGGTTACATTATACATTTATAGAGAGGAAATTGTCAACCGGGTTTTGGATAATTGCTATAAAATTTATGTTCTTGAATGAATTTTGGCTACGTTACTGAGAACGGAGTGAACAGTAATGTAATTGACAGATTTCTATATTGCTGATATAAAAAAGAAATAGTACAGTTGTTTGGAAGGAGGGGACATATGGATTATTTATCAAACAATGTGGCGGTGAATCTGAAGAGGATTCGGAAATCCAAGAGTATGAGTCTGGATCAGGTGTCTGAGCAGACGGGGGTGAGTAAGAGTATGCTGGCTCAGATTGAGAGAGGGACTGCCAATCCTTCTCTGGGTGTGCTGGGGAAGATTACAAGTGGTCTGAGGATAGAGTTTCAGGAGCTGATACAGCCGCCGAGAGTGGACTGTTGTCTGGTGACACCGGCAGAACTGGTTCCTACCAAGGAGATAGCAGGACAGTACAGGGTATGGACCTGTCTGCCTTATGAGGATACCCGTCTGGTGGAGGTGTACCGGATCGAGGTGGAACCGGGTGGTGTTTATATCAGTGGCAGCCATGGGGAGAAGACAAGAGAATATCTGGCTGTTATGGAGGGTGTGCTTACTCTGGAATGTCATGGTGAGAAGTATGAAATCCACAGAGATCAGGTGTTTAAGTTTGAAACGGATCAGGAGCATGTCTATCGGAACACAGGGAAGGAGAAAGCCTGCTGTACCTGTTTTTTCTGGATTATCATTGATGCAGTTGTATCAGGAGTTTTGTTGCTGAAGCGGTCTGCCGCAGGTGGAGAATCCTGTTTGCGGGATTCTCCCTTGTATGATTGGTGGATTACCATAGTGTAGAACTGAGTAGTGAAGCAGGTGATTTTATCCGAAGTATGAGTGTAAAATGTACAATATAATGCACAAAATAATGAAAAAGATACACCAGGAAATGAATATCTAGAAAAGAAAGGATGTATGTAATGGTTTGTCAGTCTGCCATTTCATGAAGAGGCTGTGTTGTTATGAATTGTTGAGAAACCTTTATAATATCGCATGAATATGCAGGAAATATTGGATATACAATAAGGAGAACATTACTGTTCACTCCGTTCTCAGTAACGATCTTTCTGTAAAAAAATGTAAATGTTCAAAAAAACATGTTGACAAATCATAAGGGCAGTGATATTGTAAGGATGTACAAAATAATACACAGAAAAAGTTGAGCAAAGGCGCTTACCCATACGGGTCAGTTTGTCTTTGCTTTTTTTATTATCTTAAGGATGCAGGAGGGCACAGCTATGAAATTAAAAGACACAGGATTAACTTTTCAGGACATTAAGGACAAAGTAAACAAGTACATGATCGAGACTTATGAGAGATTTGATTTCCTTGCAGAGACAGCAGAGGGCATGTACATTTATGATGAGAATAAAACCCCATATCTTGATTTTTATGCTGGTATTGCAGTAAACAGCGCAGGAAACTGTAACCCTAAGGTTGTAGCTGCTGCAAAGGATCAGTTAGATGATATTATGCATACATTCAACTATCCATACACAATCCCGCAGGCGCTGCTTGCTGAGAAGGTCTGTGAAACAATCGGAATGGACAAGATTTTCTATCAGAACTCTGGTACAGAGGCTAACGAGGCAATGATCAAAATGGCCCGTAAATATGGTATTGAAAAGTATGGTCCAAACCGTTATCATATCGTAACTGCAAAGATGGGATTCCATGGAAGAACCTTTGGTGCCATGTCTGCAACAGGTCAGCCGGGTAATGGATGCCAGGTTGGATTCGGACCTATGACTTATGGTTTCTCCTATGCACCGTACAATGACCTTCAGGCTTTCAAGGATGCATGTACAGAGAACACAATTGCCATTATGGTTGAGCCTGTACAGGGCGAGGGTGGCGTACATCCTGCAACAATGGAATTCATGCAGGGACTTCGTAAATTCTGTGATGAGAACGATATGCTTCTTCTGATCGATGAGGTACAGACAGGATGGTGCAGAACAGGTGCTGTTATGTCCTATATGAATTATGGTATCAAACCGGATATCGTATCTATGGCAAAGGCTCTGGGCGGTGGAATGCCGATCGGTGCCATCTGTGCAACAGCAGAGGTTGCCAAAGCTTTCACAGCTGGTTCCCATGGAACTACATTCGGCGGACATCCGGTAAGCTGTGCAGCTGCACTGGCTGAGGTGAATGAGCTTCTGGACAGAGATCTGGCTGGAAATGCAAAGAAGGTTGGCGATTACTTTGCAGCTAAGCTTGAGAAGCTTCCTCATGTAAAAGAAGTAAGACATCAGGGACTTCTGGTAGGTGTGGAATTTGATGATACTATCGGCGGAGTGGATGTAAAACATGGTTGTCTTGACAGACATCTTCTGATCACAGCTATCGGAGCGCATATCATCCGTATGATCCCACCGCTTATTGTTACAGAAGAAGAGTGCGACAAAGCTGTAGCAATCATCGAAGATACAATTAAATCTCTGGAAAAATAAAAATCTGGCAACGGAGTGATACAGTAAGGACAAGGGCGTCACGAATTATATTCGTGCGCCCTTTTATGATATCAGGGCCAAAAGGTCAAAAAGTCGTTCGTGCCTGCACGATAAGACTTTTGAACTTGGGACCTGCCAAACATGAGAAAGTAGCGATTTACATAGCAAATCAGTGGATTTCGAATGTTTGAGAATCTGATAAAAATTTGAGTGTGAGAGGGAAGAGCATGAAACATCTGGTAATTACGATTGGCTGCGAATATGGAGCCAAGGGCAATGCCATCGGTAAGAAGATTGCACAGGATCTGGGGATTAAGTTTTATGATCGTGATCTTGTGGATGAGATTATCAAAGAGGTAGGCATCCCTACAGATATTATGGACAGAGTAGAGGAAGGCGGAACCATCGCAGGTAAAGGTGCACAGGGTGATGTGAGAGGTTCCTTTTCCAAATATGCGGATCTGACAGACCGCGCCATTCATGTACAGAAGCAGATTATCCGGAAGCTGGCTCAGAAAGAAGCCTGCGTGATCATAGGACGGTCTGCAGATTATATTCTGAAAGATACAGAAGGAATCCAGCTGGTGAGAGCATTTATTTATGCACCTAATGATGTTCGCGTCCACAACATTATGGAAAGTCATAATCTCTCGGAAAAGGATGCAAAGCTTCTGCTGGATGAGAAAGACAAGCGTTATCATAAGAGACATCTGGCACTGACAGGAAGTAACCGTGGTGACAGACATAACAGGGATATTCTTATTAACAGTGATTTTCTGGGAATTCAGGGAACAGCAGAATATCTGGAAGACCTGATCGCAAAAAAATACGGAAAAAAGGAGGTCTGACCTATGGAACAGAAAACATCTGAATTTGACAAAGTACTTGGTGCATGGGACATACTTGTAATTGCATTTGGCGCCATGATCGGCTGGGGCTGGGTAGTTTCTTCCGGTAACTGGATTGAATCCGGTGGTGTGCTTGGTGCAGCTATTGCATTTGCAATCGGTGGAATCATGATCTTCTTCGTAGGTCTGACTTACGCAGAGCTTACAGCAGCCATGCCTCAGTGTGGTGGTGAGCATGTATTCAGCTACAGGGCAATGGGCTCTACAGGTTCTTTTATCTGCACCTGGGCGATCATTCTTGGATATGTAAGTGTTGCCTGCTTTGAGGCATGTGCGTTTCCCACAATCATCACCTATCTGTGGCCGGGATTTCTGAAAGGATATCTCTATACAGTTGCAGGCTTTGATGTTTATGCATCCTGGTTGATCGTGGCGATTGTGATTGCTTTTCTTATTATGATAATTAACATTAATGGAGCAAAGACTGCGGCAGTTCTGCAGACTGTTCTTACCTGTATTATCGGCGGTGCCGGAATTATTCTGATCGTGGCTTCTGTGGTTACAGGAAGTGTGGATAATCTTCAGGGACAGATGTTTGTTGGAAACGGTACTGGCGAAGCAATGAAAAGTATTATTAAGGTTGCAGTTATCACTCCGTTTTTCTTTATTGGTTTTGACGTTATCCCACAGGCAGCAGAGGAAATCAATGTTCCGCTGAAAAAAATCGGTAAAATGATGATCCTCTCTGTTGTGCTGGCAGTTGTATTTTACTCACTGGTGATTCTTGCAGTAGGTTTTATCCTGAATCCGGCAGAGATCATTGAGTTTCAGCAGGGAACAGGACTTGTAACGGCAGATGCCATGGCCAAGGCTTTCGGGACAAAGGTTATGGCCAAGGTTATCATTGTAGGTGGAATGTGTGGTATTATTACATCATGGAACTCCTTCCTCCTTGGCGGTTCTCGTGCCATGTACTCTATGGCAGAATCCTACATGATTCCTCCGTTTTTTGCAAAGCTTCATCCGAAGCACAAAACTCCGGTTAATTCTCTGTATCTGATCGGTGCCCTGACTATGCTGGCTCCTTTTGCAGGAAGAACAATGATGGTCTGGATCTGTGATGCAGGTAACTTCGGATGCTGCCTTGCATACTGTATGGTCTCTATCTCTTTCCTGATCCTTCGTAAAAAGGAACCGGATATGGCAAGACCTTACAAAGTAGGTTACTACAAATTTGTAGGCTTTATGGCAGTAGTCATGTCAGGGCTGATGCTTCTGGTTTACTGTATTCCGGGTTCCGGTGGAAGTCTGGTATTTCAGGAATGGATTATGGTAGGCGGCTGGAGCTTACTTGGAGTTGTATTTTATGCGATCTGTAAACGTAAATATAAAGAAGACTTTGGTAAACTTATTGAACTGATCTCTGATGAGGATGCAGCAAGTCTTATGCCGGAGGCTGATGATGAAGAGCTTGCTGTGGTAATCGATGCGGCTATTGACAGGGTACTTTCCTCTATGGCATAACGCTATAAACGACAATGGCAATTATTGCTTGGAATTATTTTGGGTAACAGAGTTTTGAATTTGTGCAGGGTAGATGCCCTGCACATTGCAATATTGAAAAAATTGTTAGAAAAAAAATACAAGGAAAAATACGTTAAAAAATTGAAAAAATCCTGTTATTTTGTCGGGAAACATCGAAAAATGGTAACATTTTAAAAATGGAAAACACTTGCAAGAAAAAACTTTTTGGTGTATAGTCAGTGGAAGTTACGACTAATTTAGGAATTATTCTGGAATTTGTAATGATGCAGAACTATGCGATATGAAAAACGCAATATAGATCTGGACAGTTATAAAAATATGTATTCAGGAGGCATCAGAGGTGGCAAAATATCTTGTAATAGTGGAATCACCGGCAAAAGTCAAGACGGTGAAAAAGTATCTCGGGGCAAATTACGAAGTTGCAGCATCTATGGGCCATGTGCGCGATCTGCCGAAAAGCCGGCTTGGAATTGATGTAGAACATGACTTTGAACCAAAATATATCACCATCCGCGGAAAAGGAGAGCTTCTGGCATCTCTTCGAAAAGCCGCAAAAAAAGCAGATAAAGTTTATCTCGCAACTGACCCTGACCGCGAGGGAGAGGCAATTTCCTGGCATCTGTCGATTGCGCTGAATCTCGATGAGAACAAGATGCGCCGCATCACCTTCAACGAGATCACAAAATCAGCAGTCAAAGCGTCGATCAAACAGGCACGCGACATCGATATGAACCTGGTGGACGAGCAGCAGGCGCGCCGTTGCCTCGACCGTATGGTAGGTTATGAAATCAGCCCATTGTTATGGAAGAAAATCAAACGCGGACTTTCCGCCGGCCGTGTGCAGTCCGTTGCACTGCGCATCATCGGCGACCGCGAGGATGAGATCAATGCGTTCATTCCGAAAGAATACTGGACACTGGAAGCAGATCTGAAAATTCCGGGCGAGAAGAAACCGCTCGTCGCAAAATTCCACGGCAAAGGCAGTGAAAAGATGGCGATCGAGACGAAAGAGCAGCTCGATGAAATCTTAAAGGGACTGGAAAATGAGACCTTTACCGTATCCGAAGTGAAAAAAGGAGAGCGTTCCAAGAAAGCACCGCTTCCGTTCACCACGAGTACCCTGCAGCAGGAAGCATCGAAGGTGCTGAACTTCTCCACGCAGAAGACGATGCGTCTGGCGCAGCAGCTCTACGAGGGCGTGGAAGTAAAAGGAAAGGGAACGATCGCTCTGATTTCCTATCTGCGTACCGATTCTACACGAATCAGCGAGGAGGCCGATGCGGCAGCACGTTCCTTTATCCAGGAGCAGTACGGCACAAAATATACCGCAAGCGGGGACACGACGGAGAATAAAAACAGCAAGGCACAGGATGCGCACGAGGCCATCCGTCCGACCGATGTGACGAATACACCGGTAATGGTAAAAGAATCCCTGCCAAGAGATCTGTTCCGCCTGTATCAGCTGATCTGGAAACGCTTTGTGGCAAGCCGCATGCAGCCAGCCGTCTATGAGACAATTTCCGCACGGATCAATGCAGGAGAGTATCTCTTTACAGCAGCTTCCTCCCGTCTGGCATTTGATGGTTTCATGTCCGTTTACACCGATCCGGATGAGGAAAAGAAAGAGAAAAACGCCGCTGTCCGGAGCCTGGAGGCAGGAACGGAGCTGGCACTGGAAAAGATGGATCCGCAGCAGCACTTCACACAGCCGCCGGCACACTACACCGAGGCATCCCTTGTCAAAATGCTTGAGGAACTCGGCATCGGCCGTCCAAGTACGTATGCGCCGACCATCACAACGATCATCAACCGCCGTTACGTGGCAAAGGAGAACAAGAACCTTTACATGACAGAGCTCGGCGAGGTGGTCAACAACATGATGAAAGAGGCATTCCCGAGCATCGTGGATGTCAACTTTACGGCAACGATGGAAGCTCTGCTCGACAGGGTTGGAGATGGCAGTGTTCCGTGGAAGACAGTAGTCGAGAACTTCTGGCCGGATCTCTATGAGGCGGTCACAGAGGCAGAAAAGAACCTCGAAGAAGTTAAGGTAGAGGATGAGGTGACAGATGTCATCTGCGAGAACTGCGGCCGCAACATGGTGGTCAAATACGGCCCGCACGGAAAATTCCTCGCCTGCCCGGGATTCCCGGACTGCAAGAACACGAAGCCGTATCTGGAAAAGATCGGTGTTCCGTGTCCGAAGTGCGGAAAAGAAGTGATCCTGCGCAAGACGAAAAAAGGACGGAAATATTATGGATGCGAAAACAATCCGGAATGCGATTTCATGTCCTGGCAGAAACCGTCTGCCAAGAAATGCCCGCAGTGCGGCGGCTATATGCTGGAAAAAGGCAATAAGCTGGTCTGCGCGGACGAGCAGTGCGGCTATGTAGAAGCACGCGAAAAGAAAGACGAAGACTGAGAATGACAAAGCGGTCTGTACTGGTGAAAAACTGGTGCAGGTCCGTTTTTTTGCTTATCGAGGCGGAAAAACAGGAAGATCCGAAAAAATTTAGCATGAATTTTTATAAAATTTATAGTTTTCTGAAAAATATATTGATTTCCGGAAAACTACATGATAGAATGAGCTTAGTTTTAAGGGTTGTCTGAAAAAGGCATTAGTGTGCATTTTTTTCGGCGGATACGCCAAAAAAATGCAGAAAATAAAGAAAGGAGAAGAACATGAGCGTACAACTGCTGGATAAAACCAGAAAAATCAACAAACTGCTTCATAACAATCACTCCACGAAGGTCGTGTTCAACGATATCTGTGAAGTCCTGATGGAAACGTTAAGTTCCAATATCCTGGTGATCAGTAAAAAAGGAAAAGTGCTGGGCATCAGCCTTTGCCCGGGCGTGGAAGAAATTACGGAGCTGATCGAGGATAAGGTGGGCGGTTATGTCGATGCCGCATTAAACGAGCGTCTCCTCGGCGTACTCTCCACAAAAGAGAACGTCAATTTACAGACCCTCGGCTTTGAGCGGCCTGGTGTAGAGCGCTACACCGCAATTATCTGCCCGATCGAGATCGCCGGAGAACGCCTTGGTACCGTATTTATGTACCGCTGCACCCCGCAGTACGATATCGACGATATCATCGTCAGTGAGTACGGCACAACCGTTGTCGGACTGGAAATGATGCGTTCCGTCAACGAGGAAAATGTGGAGGAAAACCGCAAGGTTCAGGTGGTTAAATCCGCATTCAACACGTTGTCCTTCTCCGAACTGGAAGCCATCATCCATATCTTTGATGAACTGAACGGGGATGAGGGCATTCTGGTTGCAAGCAAAATTGCAGACCGCGTCGGCATCACAAGATCCGTCATCGTAAATGCCCTCCGCAAATTCGAGAGCGCAGGCGTCATCGAGTCCCGTTCCAGCGGTATGAAGGGAACGTATATCAAGGTATTAAATGATTATATCTTTGATGAACTCGACGAGATCAAAGCAAGAAAGAACCTGAAAGGAAAGGGCGATGCCCATCCGGACGAGGACGAAAAAATAAAAAAGTGGAATGTAGAAAAGAATCGGAGCCGTTTAAGAATGGCGTCCGTTTCTTTTTGTGACAAAAAAGCATTCGGGGAGCGGAAAAAAATGGTATCATTCCCGTTTTTAGGAATAAACTATAATTAGATTCTAAAGAGAGTATAAAATATGAAAAAAGTTGCCAAAATAAGAAAAAACGAGAAAATAAGAGAAATTAAGAGCTATCACGAGAAAAAAAAGAGAATTACAAAATTCATACATTTGCGAAATGAGGTGGAAAACACTATAGTAAGAACCATCAAGTAGCACTCGAATGAACTGAGTGCTAATAAATAAAACTGAATGAAATCTTGAAGGAGGAAACATAAATGAAGTTAGTACCTTTAGGTGACAGAGTTGTATTAAAAGAGTTAAAAGCAGAGGAAACCACAAAATCCGGTATCGTACTTCCGGGACAGGCACAGGAGAAACCGCAGCAGGCTGAGGTTATCGCAGTAGGACCTGGAAAAGTAGAAGACGGCAAAGAAGTAAAAATGGAAGTTGCAGTCGGAGATCAGGTAATCTATTCCAAATATGCAGGAACCAACGTCAAACTGGAAGACGAAGAGTACATCATCGTAAAACAGGATGACATTCTGGCAGTTGTAAAATAAAGAATAATCAAGTAAAAATCAGGAGGCATGACAATCATGGCAAAAGAGATTAAATATGGAGCAGAGGCAAGAAACGCTCTTCAGAATGGTGTAAACCAGCTTGCAGATACCGTACGTGTAACCCTTGGACCGAAAGGAAGAAACGTTGTTCTGGACAAACAGTACGGCGCTCCGCTCATCACAAACGATGGTGTTACGATTGCAAAAGAGATCGAGCTGGCAGACGGCTTTGAAAACATGGGCGCACAGCTCATCAAAGAAGTTGCTGCAAAGACCAACGACGTAGCAGGTGATGGTACCACAACCGCAACCGTTCTGGCACAGGCTATGGTAAACGAAGGAATGAAAAACCTGGCAGCAGGTGCGAACCCGATCGTTCTTCGTAAGGGAATGAAGAAAGCAACCGATAAAGCTGTTCAGATCCTTGCAGAGATGAGCCAGCCGGTAGCAGGCAAAGAGCAGATTGCAAAAGTTGCAGCTGTTTCTTCCGGAAGCGAAGAAGTAGGCCAGATGGTAGCTGACGCTATGGAAAAAGTTTCCAAAGACGGCGTTATCACCATCGAGGAGTCCAAGACCATGCAGAACGAGCTGGAGCTGGTAGAAGGTATGCAGTTCGACCGTGGATATATCTCCGCTTACATGTGTACCGATATGGAGAAAATGGAAGCCGTTCTCGACAATCCATATATCCTGATTACCGATAAAAAACTCTCCAACATTCAGGAAGTTCTTCCGTTGCTGGAGCAGATCGTACAGAGTGGCGCAAGACTGCTGATTATCGCTGAGGATGTAGAGGGAGAAGCTCTCCAGACACTCGTGATCAACAAACTGCGTGGAACTTTCAACGTAGTAGCTGTCAAAGCACCGGGATACGGCGACAGAAGAAAAGCAATGCTCGAGGATATCGCAATCCTGACCGGCGGCCAGGTGATCTCCGAGGAAGTTGGTCTGGAATTAAAAGACGCTACTCTGGAAATGCTCGGACGTGCAAAATCTGTTAAAGTTCAGAAAGAGAACACCGTTATCGTTGACGGTGCCGGCGCAAAAGACGCCATCGCAGCAAGAATCGGCCAGATCAGATCCCAGATCGAGGAGACCACTTCTGAGTTCGATAAAGAGAAACTGCAGGAGAGACTGGCAAAAATGGCAGGCGGCGTAGCTGTGATCCGTGTAGGTGCAGCAACCGAGACCGAGATGAAAGAAGAAAAACTCCGTATGGAGGATGCTTTAAATGCAACGAGAGCAGCCGTAGAAGAGGGTATCATCGCAGGCGGCGGTTCTGCATACATCCATGTAACAACACAGCTTGCAGAGCTGATTGACAGCCTGGACGGCGACGAGAAGATCGGTGCAAGAATCGTACAGAAAGCACTTGAGGCTCCTCTGTTCCACATCGTAACAAACGCAGGTCTGGAAGGCGCTGTTGTTATCAACAAAGTAAAAGAGTCCAAAGTAGGTGTTGGATTTGATGCATACAACGAAGAGTATGTAGACATGATCCAGGCTGGTATCCTTGATCCGGTTAAGGTTACCAGAAGCGCACTGCAGAACGCTACCAGCGTTTCCGCAACGCTGCTGACCACCGAGTCCGTAGTTTCCACCATCAAAGAGCCGGCTCCGGCTATGCCGGCAGGCGCAGACGGCGGAATGGGAATGATGTAATTTCCGGGATAAAAATGTCTGGTAAAACAAAATAAGAAAACCGGCTGGCAAAGACCGTAGCGGAACATGGGTTCCGAAGTCCTGTCTTTGCCGGCCGATTTTTTAGTGGAAAGTTTTTCTTCCATTTCGCATGGCCCTGAATCGTTACAAAAAATTTCAGAAAGTTTTCATGCTTTCGCCGGGCGGCGTATATGGACGCTTCCGGCGTTTTATGCTATACTGATTTGTAGGATGTTGGGGGAAATACAACAAAGGAGAAGAAACACACATGGCAAGTCGTTATGAATCCGACATGACAAGGAAGGAGAAGATGCAGCTCGAAAAAGAGAAGCTGTCGAAAATGAATTTTAAAGAGAAACTGGCCTATATCTGGGAATACTACAAGGCTGTCATTTTCGGCATCATCGCTGTTATCTTCATCATCGGCACGATTGTGAATATCCATGAAAATGCGAAGTATTATGACCTCGTGAGCATTGCCGTAGTGGATTACGCAGGACTGCAGGATGTAAGTCCGATCGAGGAGGACCTAAAAGAAGCGCTCGGAACCGGAGACAAGTACGAAAAGGTAAGCATCGATACGAGCTACAGCTTCGGTGAAAACCTGGAAAACGCGGATTACAACACGCTGATGAAATTCACAGCCGTGATTGCCGCACAGAGCATGGATGTTCTGATCTGTTCACAGGCCGTGTACGACAACTACAGCAAAGACGATTATTTTCTGGATCTGTCCACACTGTTTGACGAAGCGACGTGTGAGAAGTACGGGATAAAGGCGGGAGATACCTGCCTCGACATTTCCAAATTGAAAAAGTACCAGGATATGGGCCTTACGTACTATGAGCCGTGTTATCTGACCGTGTTGGTCAATACAAAGAACACGGACAATGCAGCAAAACTGATCGAATATCTTGAGGAGGATGGAGTAAATGAGTGATCTGTACACAGAAGTGCTGGTGAAAAAACAGCAGACAGGAAAAGACAAGGCGATCAAAGGAGTTCTGATCTTCTTTACCGTTCTTTTTGCAGCCGCAGGAATTATGATGAATCCGCTGATTCTGCTTCTTGCGCTGGTACTTGGAATCGTAGACTATATTTTTATCCCGAAGCTTTCGGTAGAGTTTGAGTATCTGTACGTCAACGGCGAGCTCGATATCGACCGTATCTATTCGCAGTCAAGAAGAAAAAGAGCCGCAAGCTATGAGCTTTCCAACATGGAAATCCTGGCTCCGTACCAGTCCCATCAGCTTGATTCCTACAAAAACAACCAGAGTATCAAACGTTACAACTATTCCTCCGGCATCGAAGGACAGGGCCACAAACCGTACGCATTCGTCATCTCCAAGGACAATGCCATGCAGATGGTGATCTTCGAGCCGGACGAAGTGATGTTAAAAGATATCCGCAACCGTGCACCAAGAAAAGTATTTATGGATTGACAGCTTTTTTGTTTTATGTTAAATTAGGTGATAAATCAAAAAGCTTAAGAAGAAAGGAAGAAATGAAAATGGGTACAATTATTGGTGATGGTATTACCTTCGATGATGTGCTTCTGGTTCCGCAGTATTCTGAAGTAACCCCAAACATGGTAGATCTGACTACGCATCTGACCAAGAAGATCAAGCTGAACATCCCGATGATGAGCGCCGGCATGGATACGGTTACAGAACACCGTATGGCAATTGCCATGGCACGTCAGGGAGGAATCGGTATTATTCACAAGAATATGTCGATTGAGCAGCAGGCAGAAGAAGTAGACAAAGTAAAACGTTCTGAGAACGGTGTTATCACCGATCCGTTCTATCTGTCTCCGGAGCACACCCTGGAAGATGCCAATAATCTGATGGCAAAATTCCGTATTTCCGGTGTCCCGATTACCGAGAACGGAAAACTGGTTGGTATTATTACAAACCGTGATCTGAAGTTTGAAACTGATTTCACCAAGAAAATCAAAGAGTCCATGACCAGCGAAAACCTGATCACTGCAAAAGTAGGCGTTACGCTGGACGAGGCAAAAGCAATCCTTGCAAAATCCAGAAAAGAAAAACTTCCGATTGTCGATGACGATTTCAACCTCAAAGGTCTGATCACCATCAAAGATATCGAGAAAACCATCAAGTACCCATTGTCCGCCAAGGATGAGCAGGGACGTCTGCTCTGCGGTGCCGCAGTCGGCATCACGGCAAACGTGCTCGATCGTGTCGATGCGCTGGTAAAAGCACACGTAGACGTGATCGTCATCGACTCCGCTCACGGACATTCCGCAAATATCTTCAAAACACTTCGTCTCATCAAAGAGCATTATCCGGATCTGCAGGTAATCGCCGGAAACGTGGCAACCGCAGAGGCAACAAGAGACCTGATCGCAGCCGGAGCAGACGCTGTTAAAGTCGGTATCGGACCTGGTTCTATCTGTACGACCCGTGTCGTTGCAGGTATCGGTGTACCGCAGGTCACAGCCGTTATGGACTGCTATGAGGAAGCAAAGAAGACCGGAACTCCGATCATCGCCGACGGCGGTATCAAGTACTCCGGAGACATGACAAAGGCTATCGCAGCCGGTGCCAATGTCTGCATGATGGGAAGCATCTTCGCAGGATGCGATGAGAGCCCGGGAGATTTCGAACTGTTCCAGGGAAGAAAATACAAAGTATACCGTGGAATGGGATCCATCGCAGCCATGGAGAACGGAAGCAAAGACCGTTACTTCCAGACCGGCGCCAAGAAACTGGTTCCGGAAGGTGTGGAAGGCCGTGTAGCATACAAAGGCCTCGTAGAGGACACTGTATTCCAGCTGATCGGCGGACTTCGTTCCGGTATGGGCTACTGCGGAGCGAAAGATGTTGAGACCTTAAAGGAGACCGGAAAATTTGTGAAGATTTCCGCAGCATCCTTAAAAGAGTCCCATCCGCATGATATTCACATCACCAAAGAGGCTCCGAACTACAGCGTGGACGATAAATAAGAATAAAAAGTCGCAAAAGGCAGAAGGGGAAAGGGCAGAAACTTTTCAGCTTCTGCCTTTTCAAATGAGGGGGCGCTTATTTGCAGCGGGGAGAGAACATATGGCACAGAAGAGACGGGGAAAAATGACAAGAAAACAGAGGCAGCGCCAGCTTCACCGCAGAATGTTTCTGACGGGAGTTCTGGTGGTGCTGATCTGCGTCGGCATTTACAGCGGCATCCGCCGTGTGGCAAAAACGGCAAGTGATATCACGGCCGTTGACTATTCCGGTTCTGATTATGAGGACAACGATATCACCGACTGGACCGGCGCTCCGCCGATTGATGTGGAGCTTCTGACGCCGAACAGCTGGTCCAGACCGCAGACGAGGCTGAAAAAGGTGGACGGCATCGTTATTCACTACACGGCAAACCCGGGAAGCACGGCGATGCAGAACCGTGATTACTTTGAAAACCTGCCTGAGACGCAGGAGGCGCAGGCCAGCAGCCATTTCGTCGTCGGCATCGAGGGAGAAGTCGTTCAGTGTATCCCGACGAGTGAATGGTCGTATGCATCGAACCAGCGTAATTTCGATACGATCTCGATTGAATGCTGCCACCCGGATGACAGCGGTGAATTTACCGATGAGACATACAATTCTGTGGTCCAGCTCGCCGGTTTCTTATGCAAGCGGTTCAATCTGACTTCGGACGATGTGATCCGTCACTATGATGTAACCGAAAAGCTCTGCCCTCTGTACTACGTGGAGCATGAGGATGCCTGGATTCAGATGAAGGCAGATATTCAGGCGTATGCGGATTCACTTTCCTAAGAGCTGTTTTTAAGAAAAATGAAAAAATCCCCGTTGGGAAAATCAGTTTCAGGAGAAATGATTTTTCCAACGGGGATTTTTCTGTTATCCAATATTTTTAGTAATAGTAACGCCGTCTGCGCCGCTTTCTTTTTTTCGTATTTCCGCCGAGTGCAATCCAGCAGAACAGCCGTACAAACGTGATGCCGAAGAGAACGCCGATGCTGTCGATGCCGACGTCCTTTACCGACGGGCCGCGGTTGGCGACCATCGTCTGGTGGAACTCATCGCTCGCGGCAAAGGCGACACAGAGGATGCCGGCAAGAAATGTGAGCGCGAAGCCGCGCAGGCCGTAGACGTAGAGCGGAAGCGAAACACAGATTGCAAGCAGACAGTACTCTGTCATATGAGCCAGCTTCCGCACCGGGTACTGATACTCGTCAGCCAGTTCCTGGATCTTCTCATCATCCCATCCGCGGTCCATGACGTGATCGATCGTGATGAAAATGCCGCGCGCCACTTTTTCACTGAGCTGTGAGGATTCCGTTCCGTTCTGGGAAGAGAAGGAGAAAATCAGCGACATCATCAGAATCGCCGGGATGAAGGAAAACGGTTTAACAGTGCAATTACAATTCGATTCATAAAATACCTCCAGTAAAACAAAGCAGGTCAGATCGGAAACTTTTTATGCGGTATGCTCGCGGATTCCGGCAATCGCAGAAAAGATCAGGAATGCCAGCAGGTTCACGATTACGACCGTCGCTCCGGCAGGGGAGGACAGGAAAAACGAGAGGGACATGCCAAGAAGGAAGCACACCACCGAGAGAACCGCAGAGCAGATTACCACGCTCTGGAAGGTATGGCAGAGACGCATCGAGGTCAGTGCCGGGAAAATCAGCAGGCTGGAGATCAGAAGTGCGCCCATCATGCGCATGCCGAGCACGGTTGTGATAGCGGTTAAGAATGCCAGCAGCATGTTGTAAACCTCTGCGCGGACACCGGTTGCTTTGGCAAATGTCTCGTCGAAAGTGACGGCAAAAATACGGTTGTAATACAGGACGAACAGGAGCAGCACGACGATGGAGAGCACCACGGAGAGAACGACGTCCTCATCACTCATCGCAAGGATGCTTCCGAACATGTAGTTGTTGACATCGGTGTTCATGCCGCTCGACCACGAAACCGTGATGACACCGATCGCAAGCGCAGAGCTTGAAATCAGACCGATGGCGGCGTCGCCTTTGATCTTGCTGGATTCGTTCATGCGGAGCAGCAGAAAGGCGGCAAGCACGACGACAGGGATTGTGAAGGCAAGCGGAGCAAAACCGAGTGCCGTTGCAATCGCAAGAGAGCCGAATCCGACATGGGAGAGGCCGTCGCCGATCATGGAGTAGCGCTTTAACACGAGGCTGACGCCAAGCAGTGCGGCGCACAACGAGACGAGAATACCGACCACAAGGGCACGCTGCATAAACGGATAAGAAAGCATTTTCAGCAGATTCGAAATCATAAGTCGGCACCTCCTAAAAACTGTTTTCCAGCCTCGGTTTTCAGATACTCGTTCGTCGGACCGAAGAAGACCTGCTTCTGGTCGAGCTGGAGAATGTGCGTTGCGTCCGGCAGAATATTGCGAATATCGTGGGAAACCATGATGATCGTAACGTTCTGCTCGCGGTTGATGCGGCGGATGAGCTGGTACATTTCGTTTGTCATGACCGGGTCAAGGCCAGTGACCGGCTCGTCGAGGAGCAGCAGTTTCTTTGTGGCGCAAAGCGCACGAGCGAGAAGCACACGCTGCTGCTGGCCGCCGGAGAGATCACGGTAGCACCGTTTCTTTAATGAAAGGAGGTCGAGAAGCTCCATATTGCGGAGCGCGTCCTCTTTGTCTGCCTTTGTGTAAAACGGCGGGAAATGCGGGTGGTTCTGCCGGCCGGACAGCACGACTTCCCAGACGCTCGCCGGGAAATCCTTTTGTGCGGCGGTCTGCTGCGGCAGATAGCCGATCTCGCTTGGATGAAGCCCGTCGCCGGTTGTGATCGAGCCGGTGGACGGATTTTTTAAGTGAAGCAGTCCCTTGATCAGAGTACTTTTTCCGGAACCGTTCTCGCCCACAATACAGAGGTAGGAGCCGGCTTCCAGGGCAAAGTTGACATCGGTCAGGACCGGGATGCCCTCGTAGGAGAAGGTGACATCACTGCAGGTAAGTAGAGCCATTTAGTTTAAAGCCTCCTTTAATGCGGAAACGTTCTGTTCCATGAGGGAGAGATACGTAGCGCCGCTTTCGAAATCATCTTTGGATACATTGTGACAGGAATGAAGCAGCAGCTTTTTCGCGCCGGTCGCCTCACAGATGGAGTCCGTCATTTGTTCATTGGACAGCTCGGTGTGGAAAACGACGGGAATCTGTTCTTCCTTGATTTTATCAATTAAAAAAGAAAGGGTTTTGGCACTTGCCTCGGATTCCGAGGAGCAGCCGGGAAACGCCGCGTAGTAGTCGAGGCCGTAGGTGTCCGCAAAGTAGCGGAACGGGAAACGGTCGCCGAAAACAATGGTATGGCGGCTTGCAATTGCGGTGACATCGGAAAATTCCTCATCGAGGGAGGCAAGCGAAGCAAGATACGAGGCGGTGTTTGCCTGGTATTCATCCGCATGCTCCGGGTCGAGGCGGCAGAGGGAATCGCAGAGTTTCTGGACAATCCGCATCGCATTTTTCGGCGAGGTCCAGACGTGCTCGTCCTGTTCGCCGTGGGATTCGTGCGCATGATCATGGGAAGATTCGTCGTGTGTATCCTCGTCCTCATGGTCGTGTACATCCTCGTGATCTGCATCTTCGTCCTCATGGTCGTGCGCATCCTCGTCCTCATGATCGTGTGCGTGGCCGTGGGTCTCCATTCCCTCGACGGTTTCCTCGGCAACGGTGTCAACGCAGTCCATCAGCGTCACTACCTCTTTGTTCGAGGTATCGACAGAATCAAGGATTGTCTCGACCCAGGCATCGGAATCGCCGCCGACGTAGACGAAGAGATCACATTCGGAAACCGTAATCATATCGCCCGGTGTCGGTTCAAACGAGTGACTTTCCGCACCCGGGGAAAGCAGCATGTGGAGATCGAGATGATCGCCGCCGATGGCGCGCAGAAAATCATACTGCGGAAAAATCGTAGCCACGGCGGAGAGTTTCGTGTTCTCCTGGGAATCCGCCGTCTCTTTTGAGGATCCCGCACAGCCCGTCAGAAGAAGGAGGGCAGGAAGGAGGAGAAGGCGTAACGTTTTTTTGAAAAAAATGTCATGATACTCCTTTCTGAAAGAAAACACGGAGGCATTCGAAAAAGCTCCGTATCAGACTGTTTCGTGACAAATGCCGCAGGAGTGGGAAGCGGCAGACGGGAACAAATGTCCCCGAAAAAAGATCAGTTATCATCATATAGCAGGGAGGATTCATTTGTCAAGGAAAGGAAAACCAGTTATAGAAAAGAGGGAAAAAAACTGCCTTTCCCTGTAAAAAAGAAAGGCAGTTTTGAGAAAATTTCTTGATTTTAGGATACCCTGCGGAACTGTGCCTGGTAGAGCTGGTAGTACGCGCCCTGTTTTGCCATCAGTTCGTCGTGGGTTCCCTGTTCGAAAATCTTTCCGTGGTCGATCACGAAAATCCGGTCCGCATTTTTAATAGTAGAAAGACGGTGCGCAATGATGAACGAGGTACGGCCCTTCAACAGGCTTTCGATTCCCTGCTGCACCTGAATTTCTGTCTGTGTGTCGATGCTGGACGTCGCCTCGTCGAGAATCAGAATCCGCGGATCGGACACCATCGTTCTGGCAAAGGCGAGAAGCTGGCGCTGGCCGTTGGAAAGACGGGCACCGCGCTCGCTGATCTCGGTGTCGTAGCCGTCCGGCAGCTCTATGATAAAGTCATGGGCATGCACGGCCTTTGCGGCGGCAATGATTTCTTCCTCCGTGGCATCGAGCTTTCCATACGCAATGTTGTCGCGGATCGTGCCGGAGAAGAGAAAGTTGTCCTGGGTCATAACGCCCATCTGGGCACGCAGGCTGTTGATGGAGACATCCGTCAGGCTGTGGCCGTCGACGCGGACCGTTCCCGAAGTAATATTGTAGAAACGGCTGATCAGATTGACAATGGTCGTCTTTCCAGCGCCGGTCGGGCCGACGAGTGCGATCGTCTCACCGGGAGCCGCTGTAAAGCTGACATCTTTTAAAACCAGCGTGTCCGGATCATCGGAGTAGGCAAAGCTGACGTGGTCGAATGTTACTTCTCCTTTGATCGGCGGCAGTTCTGTGACGCCAGGCTTGTCGGCAACCTCCGCTGGTGTGTCGAGGATCTCAAAGATTCGCTCCGCAGCGGAAAGGTTCGTGATCAGCTTGTTGTAAAAACCGGCCAGGTTCTGGATCGGATCCCAGAACATCGTCAGATACATCGCAAATGCCGTGAACGTACCGATCGGAACGGCATCCACGCCGAGCACGGAAATACCGATAAAATACAGAAGAAACGTTCCGATGCCCCAGGTCACCTCGATCACAGCGGAAAAACCATCCGCTAGGCGGACCGCATGGATGAAGGAGTTCTGATGCTCAAGAAGAAGCCGGTCAAACTCGCCCTGCGATTCCTGCTCTGCGGTAAAGCTCTTGATGATGCGGATACCGGAGAAGTCCTCGTGGATATACGCCGTAACATTGGAAGATTTTTTCCGGAACGTCTGCCATCTCTTGTGTGCGACGATCTGAATAAAATACATGCCGATAGCGATCAGCGGCAGCACGAGAATCGCACTTAAGGAGAGCCAGATGTTTTTGATCATCATGATCACCAGAATGGCGATGATCGTGAGAATGTTCGGAATCAGCTTGTGACACCGTCGTTCAGCACATCCTTTAACGAGTTGACATCGCCGATGATGCGCGCCAGAATCTTTCCGGCCGGGCGGGTATCGAAAAAGCTGAAGCTTAAGGTCTGGATATGCGTGTAGAGCTCGTCACGGATTTCCAGAAGAATGTTGTTGGTAATACGCGCCATCAGAAGCATCCGCAGGCGGACACCGGCCGCGTAAACCAGGTTGATCACAACCATGAATACGCAGAGGGCAACAAGCCCGCGCCAGTCTTTCTGCGCAATATTGACGTCGATGGCGTACTCCAGGAGCAGTGGGTTCACAGTGGAAATCGCAATGGTAACGGCGAGAACCACGAGAACAACGGCAACCTGGCGTTTATAATTTTTTAAGTAGGAGAAGAGGCGGCGGATGGTCGCGCTCTTTAAGACCTCTTTCTGCTCTTCATCTACTTTACTGGAATTGATAGCCATAATCGTATTGTTCCTCTCTTAACGGGTAAGTAAATACAGAAGTTGTCGGGTAACAGATTAAATTGAATTAAGCATTGGCAGGAAGTGCCTGCTCGAGGGCTGCCTTTGCTTTATGGTAATCACCGTACTGAGCCTCCCAGGTGGAGTAGTACAGGCCTTTCTGTGCCATCAGACTCTCATGCGTGCCGCGCTCGGCGATGCGTCCGTGATCGAGATACAGGATCTCATCGGCATTCTGCACCGAAGAAATGCGGTGGGCAATGATGATCTTGGAAACATCTTTTTTCTCGGCGAGATGGCTCTGGATTTCGTATTCGGTCTCCATATCGAGCGCCGAGGTGGAATCATCCAGTACAAGGATCGGAGCCTGTTTTGCCAGGGCGCGTGCGATGGAAAGACGCTGCTTCTGACCGCCGGAAAGTCCCATGCCGCGTTCGCCGATGACGGTTTCGTACTGATCCGAAAGATGGTCGACGAACTCGGAAGCACATGCAGCGGAGACAGCGTTATGTACCTCCTCGGATTTCATCGTGCTGCGGCTGCCGAGGCGGACATTCTCAGAAATGGTATCTGAGAACAGGAAGACGTCCTGCATGACGACGGAAGAAGTATCGCGCACGGTGCGCAGCGGCAGGGTGCGGATATCGTGGCCGTCGAGACAGATGGAACCGTCGGTGACATCGTAAAAACGCTCGAGCAGATTGACGATGGTTGTTTTTCCGGAACCCGTCATACCCATGATGCCGAGTGTGTGGCCCTGCTTTAAGGTAAAGTCGATATCCTGCAGAATCGGTGTGTCATGCAGGGAGAAATCGACGTGATGGAATTCCAGGTCACCCGGAAGTTTTGAAAGCTCCACCGGATTTTCCGGTTCTGCGATCTGCGGCTCCTCTGCGAGAATTTTGTTCAGCTTCTTGTTGGAAGCAATCGCAGAAGCGAAGCAGTTGCCGAGCCAGCCGACGTTTTCGATCGGCCAGGTGATCTTGGAGGTGTACTCCATAAAGGCCGTTAAAACACCGAGCGTAATGCGTCCGTGGATGACACCGTAGCCGCCCGCGAGAAGGACGAGCACGCGCATCAGCTTCGTAAGAAACGAGATGGCGGGATCGTATTTCATCAGGACGCGCGCCTGATCCATGTTGAGATCGCAGTATTTCTGATTGTGTTTCCGGAATTTTTTGATCTCATACGGTTCCCGTGCAAAGGATTTGACGGTGCGGACACCGGCGAGATTTTCCTGTGCAACGGTATTCATGACGGCGTTTTCCTCGCTGATCGCATCGTAGACACGGTCGAGTTCTTTTTCGAGGCGGATTGCGATGCCTGCGACGAAAGGAAGGATCGCCACGGAGACGAGTGTCAGCGGCAGATCCAGTTTGACCATACTGACCATTGCCATCATGATACAGATCAGGCCTTCTAAGATCAGCATGCCGGCAAAGCCGAGGATATCCCAGATCCGGTCGACGTCATCGCGCACGCGGGCGAGGAGTTCGCCGGTATTGTTTTTGTCAAAGTATTCCACCGAAAGCCGCTGGACGTGGCGGAACAGGTTGTCCCTCATCTGGCTGGCGACGCGGACGCTGCTGACATCGAATAAAAATTCTTTGATGTACTGAAACAGGGCTTTTGCGGCACCGATCAGAAGAAAGGCGGCAAGGTATTTCCAGAGCAGTTCCATTTTGTGACTGACCAGCACGTCATCCACGATGTGCAGCGTGACAAGCGGCGCGAGCATATCGAGAAAGACACTTAAGGCCATGGAACCAAAAGCGAAAACGTAGTAGTACCAGTTCTGGAGCAGGTACTTACCGATTGGATTTTTCTTCATGAATGTTAAAACCTCCTCATTGATGTCGTTTGGGTGTCTGGCAGAACATAGGCTTTCAAAAGCTCCGTAAGTGTGGGAACGGAACAACGGGAAACGAAAGCGAAGGCTGCGTTTGTATATAAAAGAAGGGAATCGATGCGGTAAGAAGACCGCGGAATCTGCCTGCCGGAAACGGAGCGAAGCCGGAAAGAACGGTTTCGTACTGTTTATAGCAATAAAAAAAGCCGCAGTATCGACGTACCGCGCCTTCTGTGCGAAATAGCAGGCATAAAGAATGCATAGAGATTTGTTATGCAGAGTTAATGCTTACAAAGAATTTCGAAAGAAGGGCAGCCACCTGGTTTGATCGCCATACGAAGTTTATTCTGTTTTACGCTGGATGCATAAATAAGATTGATCATAAGTGGTGTTCTCCTTTCATGATTTTTTCTGCCGCATCTGATCGAACACGACAGCTTATGGTTCTAAGCTATCCTGTTTTCTGGATTTGTCAATTGTTATTTTCAAAAATTAAAATAAAGCTGCAAAAGGTATGAAAATTGCGAATTTGGGTAGCTGTTTTGGGGAATATGCGATATAATAAACGAGAGTATAAGCGGAAAAATCACAAGCTAACATGTGAAACGAGGGGACAAAAAGATGGAAAAAATAATTGCAGGCCTGGTGCAGATGGATTCTGGGCCGGATATGAATGAAAATATGCGCATGGCCGAGCAGTATGTGCGGGAGGCGGCGGAACAGGGAGCGAAGCTGATTCTTTTCCCGGAGACCGCAGAATACACGGGAGCAGACATGCCGGGGCACGCAAGTGCAGTGCCGGGCTACGTCAGCCGCCGGTTTTCCAGCCTTGCCAAACGGTACGGTGTCTATCTGCACTGCGGCAGCATGACGGTACGGCGCCATCCGGGGCGTCCGTCCAACACGTCGTTTCTGTTCGGACCAGATGGAGAAACGATTGCAGAATACAGCAAAATACATATGTTTGATGTAAATATTCCGGGCAGTGTCTCCTACGAAGAATCACACGAGATCTGCCCGGGAAATGAAATTGTTCTTGCGGACACGGCGCTTGGCCTGTTCGGCATGAGCATCTGCTACGATATCCGCTTTCCGGAACAGTACCGGCTGATGGCATCCTCCGGAGCAGATGCATTTCTGATAGCGGCGGATTTTACGAAAGCAACGGGAGAGCGCCACTGGGAAGCACTGCTGCGCACGCGCGCCATTGAAAACGGATGCTACGTGCTCGCCGCCAACCAGTGCGGCCAGAAAGCGCGGTTTGAGGCGTACGGCCATTCCATGATCATTGCGCCGGACGGCGAAATTCTTGCGGAGGCAGATGATACCCCGCAGGTACTCATCGCAGAGCTGGATCCGGAAGTGCTGGAGCGGACAAGAAATGAAATCCCGTCTCTGGAAAACAGGAGAGACGATCTTTACCGTGTAAGCTCGGGAAACGTACGGATTTATGAAGAATAAAAATGCAGGGAGGAAATAAGAAGATGGATCAGTTTATACAGTATACCCCGACGGAAGTCGTGTTCGGAAAAGAGACCGAAAACCAGGCAGGCGCTGAGGTAAAGAAATGGGGCGGCACAAAGGTGCTCGTCGTTTACGGAGGCGGAAGTGCAAAACGGAGCGGTCTTCTGGACCGAGTGGAAGCATCTCTTGCAAAAGAGGGCCTTGCCTTTGAAGAGCTTGGCGGCGTAAAACCAAACCCGAGACTTGCCCTTGCCGAGGAGGGTGTGAAAAAAGCAGTGGAAATGCAGGCAGACTTTATTCTTGCCGTCGGCGGCGGAAGCTCGATTGACACCGCAAAAGCCGTTGCGCATGGAGCTGCAAATCCGGAGGAGGCACTCTGGGATATCTGGACGAAAAAAGTACCGCTGACAAAATCTCTCCCGGTAGGAGCGGTTCTGACGATACCGGCAGCCGGAAGCGAGATGAGCGATTCAGCCGTTCTGACAAACGAGGCAATCGGCAAAAAGGCCGGCATCAACACGCCGTTCAACCGCTGCAAATTTGCCATCATGAACCCGGAGCTGGCAGCAACCCTGCCGAAATACCAGATTGCCTGCGGAGTAACCGACATCATGATGCACACGATGGAGCGCTATTTCATTCCGGAGAGCCAGTGCGAGATGACGGACGAGATTGCAGAGGGACTCCTCCGTACCGTAATCAAAAACGGACCGAAGGTTCTGGAAAACCCATCCGATTACAATGCGATGGCGGAAATCATGTGGTGCGGAAGTCTGTCACACAATGGACTGACGGAGTGCGGACGCGGCAAAGATTTTTCGGTACATAAATTTGGCCATGCGTTAAGTGCAAAATATGATGTAGCACACGGCGCATCCCTGGCGGCAGTCTGGGGTGCCTGGGCGAAATACCAGTACGATGAGGAGACGGTTCTCTGGCGGTTTGCACGGTTTGCAGAAAAAGTCTGGGGCATCACAGAGGGAAGCGATCACAAACGGGCAACGGAAGGCATTGAGCGCACAGTAGCGTTCTTCCATTCGCTCGGCATGCCGACCTCCCTGCATGAGCTTGATATTCTGAACCCGTCGGATGAGGATCTGCGTGCCCTTTCCATGGATGCAACACAGCAGGACACCGTAAAACTGTCCCGCATCCGCAAGCTGGGCGCACAGGAAGTATATGAGATTTACCAGATGGCGCGATAAAAGGAGGAAAAACAGATGGCAAAAAAGAAAATCGCAGCACTGCTGATCGCAGCGGCCGTTGCGGCAGGAGGCTGGGCGCTTCCGGCAAGGGTAAGCGCAGCAGAAAATGACGGCACGGCCGTAACCTGGCAGCAGGATGAGACGGAAAGTTCCGAGCAGAATTCGGATGAGGAAGCGGCAGCGCAGGAGCAGAGCGGTACTTCGGAAAACGAGACGCCGGCTGTTACGATTCCAGGTGAGGACAACGAACAGGAGCCGGAAGAGAAACTTCCTGCCGGCTGGGTGAAACAGGAGGACGGAAGCTGGAAATACAGAAAAGAGGACGGCACGATGGCCGCCAGCGAGTGGATCACCCATCTGAACCGGAGATATTATCTGAATGCAGACGAAATCATGTGCACGGGTCTTTCGATGGTCAACGGAAAGCTCTATTATTTTGAGAGCTGGGGCGGAGCCGGATTCCAGGGCTGGAAAAAAGTCGGCGGAACATGGTACTATCTGAATGAGGACGGAAGCCTCAGAACGAATCAGTGGTTTGTGCATGATAAAAGAACGTACCATGTAGACGCAGACGGTGTGATGAGTACCGGCTGGCAGACGATTGACGGCGTTGATTATTACTTTGAAAGCTGGGGCGGCATGCGCGTGAACGCCTGGGCGGCCAAGGGCAGTGACTGGTATTACATGGACAGCAACGGAACCCCAAAAGGGGAAGGCTGGCTGCTGTATGACAAGAACTGGTATTATCTGAGGCAGGACGGCAAAATGATGCACAGTGAATGGCTGTGGTATGATAATAACTGGTATTACCTGCAGAGCTGGGGCGGCATGTATAAGAGCCAATGGGTAACGATCAAAGGCGCAACGTATTACTTCCGGAGCTGGGGCGGTATTTACAAGAACGGCTGGCAGGAAGTGGACGGAAAAACGTATTACTTCCGAAGCTGGGGCGGCATCTATAAGGATACCTACATCGACGGCTATTACGTTGATAAAAACGGTGTCCGCCGGAACAGCAAAAATATCTGCGTGGCAATCGACGCAGGACACCAGAGAAGAGGAAACAGCGAGAAAGAGCCGATCGGACCGGGATCATCGACCTATAAGGCGAAGGTTGCTTCCGGAACATGCGGTGTGGCAACCGGCATCAATGAGTATGAGCTGAACCTTGCGGTATCCTTAAAGGTACGCGATATCCTTGAGGAGCGCGGCTACGATGTTTACATGATCCGCGAGACGCACGACGTCAATATCAGCAACTCCGAGCGTGCAAAACTTGCCGCGCAGAACGGAGCAGACATTCTCGTGCGTGTACACGCGAACGGCGATTCGAACCAGTCGGTTTACGGAGCACTCACGATGGCACCGAGCAGCAGAAATACGTATCTTTCCGGTGATGTGATCAGCAAGAGCCAGAAGCTCTCCCAGAAGATGATCGCAGCATTCTGCAAAGACACCGGTGCGAAGAACCGCGATGTGATTTACACCGATTCCATGAGCGGCATCAACTGGAGTACCATTCCGGTCACGATCATTGAGCTTGGCTTCATGAGCAATCCTTCCGAGGACCGTTTGATGGCAACCGAGGATTACCGAAACAAGATGGCACAGGGAATTGCGGACGGAATCGACGCATATTACGAATAAACAAAGGGACCTGTCTGAAATGGGCGGGTCCTTTTTGCATGCAAAAAAAGAAAGCGGAGCGAGTCCGCTTTCTTTTGGGAATCCATAGGATCAGATCTTATTTGTTTGTTGTTTTTTCTCCAGCTCCTGCATTTTCATCGCACGAACCTTCAGCGGCAGACCGAACAGTGTGATGAATCCGTCTGCATCGTGGTGATCGTAGAGATCGCCGGTGGTGAAGGAAGCAAGAGACTCATTGTACAGGCTGTACGGAGAAGACTCGCCGGCTTTGATGATGTTGCCTTTGAACAGTTTGAATTTTACTTCGCCTGTTACATATTTCTGGGTGACATCAACGAATGCCTGGATTGCCTCGCGCAGAGGAGTGTACCATTTTCCTTCGTAAACAACCTCAGCAAGCAGGTTTCCGAGATCTTTCTTTGTTTTCAGGGTCTCACGGTCGAGAATCAGCTCCTCTAACTGCTCATGTGCAGCCATCAGGATGGTTCCGCCAGGAGTCTCATAAACACCGCGGGATTTCATGCCGACAACACGGTTCTCAACGATATCAACAATACCGATGCCGTGTTTTCCGCCCAGCTTGTTCAGCTCGGTGATGATTTCAGAAACTTTCATTTCTTTTCCGTTTAAGGTCTTCGGAACGCCGGCCTCAAAGGTCATGGTTACGTACTCGCCTTCGTCCGGAGCTTTTTCCGGAGGAGTGGTCAGTACGAGAAGATCGTCGTAGTTCGGCTCGTTGGACGGATCCTCAAGCTCAAGTCCCTCATGGCTGATGTGCCACAGGTTACGGTCACGGCTGTAGCTGTGGTTTGCATCAAACGGAAGGTCGATGCCGTGTGCTTTACAGTAAGCCAGCTCGTCTTCACGGGACTGCATGGTCCATACATCGGTCATTCTCCAAGGAGCGATTACTTTGATATCCGGAGCAAGGGCTTTGATGCCGAGCTCGAAACGGATCTGGTCATTTCCTTTACCGGTAGCGCCGTGGCAGATGGCAACAGCACCTTCTTTTCTTGCGATCTCAACGAGTTTCTTTGCGATAACCGGACGTGCCATGGAAGTACCGAGCAGGTATTTGTTCTCATAAACAGCGCCTGCTTTTACGCACGGCATGATGAAGTCTTCACTGAACTCGTCGATAACGTTTTCGATATATAATTTGGAAGCGCCGGAAAGTTTTGCTCTCTCATCGAGGCCAACCAGCTCGTTTCCCTGGCCGCAGTCGATGCAGCAGCAGATTACTTCGTAGTCAAAGGTCTCTTTCAGCCACGGAATAATGGCAGTAGTATCAAGTCCGCCGGAATAGGCAAGTACAACTTTTTCTTTCATAATGTAAGATCCTCCTTGGATTTCTCGTGCACCTATATGCGCGGTGCATCGTCAATGACTAAAATATACATCATACGACAGGATTATGCAAGCTTTTTTTCAGAAATTCAAAAAAAACTTGCATAATATACATTTGAGGTGTATACTTATGCAATCGACGGTATATGACAGCAGAAAACAAAGATTTTTCATTGAAAAAAGAAATAATTGAGCTATCATAAAGAGAAAAGAAAAATGTCCGGCAAGACAAGAAAACGGGCGAAAGAAAAAAGGAGAAAAAGGTATGATCAGAGACAGGAATTATCGGTTCTACAGGATATGCAGGAGGCGAGCTGGTGCGTATTCTCCTGGGACACAAAGATGTGGAGATTAAATGGTATGGTTCCAGAAGCTATATCGATAAGAAATATGCGTCGGTTTACCAGAATATGTTTCAGTTAGTAGACGATGTCTGCAAGGACGACAACATGGAGCAGCTTGCAAAGGAAGTAGACGTCATTTTTACAGCAACTCCGCAGGGACTCTGTGCTTCCCTGGTAAATGATGAAATTCTTTCGAAAGTAAAGGTCATCGACCTGAGCGCCGATTTCCGTATTAAAGATGTAAAAACGTATGAAGAGTGGTACAAGATCGAGCATAAATCCCCGCAGTATATCGACGAGGCGGTTTACGGACTGTGCGAGATCAACCGTGAGAAAGTAAAACAAGCGCGCATCGTGGCAAACCCGGGATGCTATCCGACCTGCTCAACTCTTTCGATTTATCCTTTATTAAAGGAAGATCTGATTGATGGAAACACCATCATTATTGATGCAAAATCAGGAACTTCCGGAGCAGGAAGAGGAGCGAAAGTGGACAACCTCTACTGTGAGGTCAATGAAAACATCAAGGCATACGGCGTTGCCGGCCACCGCCACACACCAGAGATCGAGGAGCAGCTTTCCTATGCAGCCGGCTACCCGATCACCCTGAACTTCACCCCGCATCTTGTTCCGATGAACCGCGGCATTCTCGTAACGGCATATGCATCCCTGAAAAAAGATGTGACTTACGAAGAGGTTAAAGCCGTTTATGATAAGTATTATGCCAACGAGCAGTTTGTACGTGTTCTCGATAAGGATGTCTGCCCGCAGACGAAATGGGTCGAGGGAAGCAACTATGTGGATGTCAACTTCAAGATCGATCCGAGAACGAAACGAATCATCATGATGGGTGCGATGGACAACCTGGTCAAAGGCGCAGCAGGACAGGCGGTACAGAATATGAACCTGATGTTCGGCCTGCCGGAAAACGAAGGCCTGTGCATGCCGCCGATGTTCCCGTAAAAAAGACAGAAGCAGACAACAGACGGAATTTACGAAAAGTGAGGATAAAAGAATGAAAAAGATTGAAGGAGGCATCACTGCTGCAAAAGGTTTTCAGGCAGCAGGCGGCGCAGCAGGAATTAAAAAACAGGGCGTAAAGGATATGGCACTTGTCTACAGCGAGGTACCGTGCGTAGCAGCAGGAACCTTTACTACAAACATCGTAAAAGCAGCTCCGGTCAAATGGGACCAGGAGATTGTATACAACCATCCAACCGCACAGGCAATCGTCTGCAACAGCGGAATCGCCAATGCATGCACCGGCGAGGAGGGCTATGGCTACTGCAGAAAAACCGCAGAGGCAGCATCGGCTGCACTTTCCATTCCAGAGGACTCCGTTCTCGTTGCATCGACCGGTGTTATCGGAAAACAGATCCCGATCGATAAGATCGCAGCCGGCGTGGAAATGCTGAAACCGCAGCTTGCAGCTACAAGAGAAGCCGCAGCTATAGCAGCACAGGCGATCATGACAACCGACACCGAGCCGAAGGAAGTTGCTGTTCAGATCGAAATCGGCGGAAAAACCGTAACGATCGGCAGTATGTGCAAGGGCTCCGGCATGATCCATCCGAATATGTGCACCATGCTGAGCTTTGTGGCAACCGATGCCAATATTTCGAAAGAGATGCTGCAGAAAGCACTGAGCGAAGTCGTACCGGACACCTACAACATGGTTTCCGTAGACGGTGATACTTCCACAAACGATACCGTTCTCCTTCTGGCAAACGGTCTTGCCGGAAACCCGGAAATTACGGAAGAAAACGAGGATTACAAGATTTTCAAAGAAGCACTCTTTGAAGTCAATAAAACACAGGCGATGCACATCGCAGGCGACGGCGAGGGCGCAACCGCACTGTTCGAAGTGACGATTCAGGGAGCCGAGAGCAAAGAGCAGGCCGTGACACTGGCAAAATCCGTCATCACATCGAGTCTGACGAAAGCGGCAATCTTCGGCCATGACGCCAACTGGGGAAGAATCCTCTGCGCGATGGGTTACTCCGGAGCAAAATTCGATCCGGAAAATGTAGATCTCTACTTTGAGAGCGCAGCCGGAAAACTGCAGATTATCACGAAAGGTGTTGCCGTTGACTACAGCGAGGAGGAGGCAACGAAGATCCTCTCCGAGCCGAAAGTAACTGCGACCGCCGACATCCACATGGGAGAGGCGACAGCAACGGCATGGGGCTGCGACCTGACCTACGATTACGTAAAAATCAACGCAGATTATCGTTCCTGACCGGATCCGGAACAGGCACGGGAAAAGAGCATAAGAGGAGAAAAAATCATGGTAAATCAGATGTATCTGGACAAAGCAAATGTGCTGATCGAGGCACTTCCTTATATTCAGCGGTTCAACCGCAAAATCATTGTCATCAAATACGGCGGAAGCGCAATGGTGGATGAAGAGTTAAAGAGAAACGTCATCCAGGACGTAGTTCTTCTGAAACTGGTCGGCTTCAAACCGATCATCGTACACGGCGGTGGAAAGGAAATCAGCCGCTGGGTCGGAAAAGTCGGCATGGAACCGAAATTCGTCAACGGCCTTCGTGTAACGGATGCCGATACGATGGAAGTGGCAGAGATGGTGCTGAATAAGGTCAACAAAGAGCTTGTCACCATGATTCAGTCACTCGGTGTCAACGCGGTCGGCATCAGCGGAAAAGACGGCGGACTCTTAAATGTAGAGAAGAAGCTGTCCAAGGGCGAGGATATCGGCTTCGTTGGAAATATCAAGAACGTAAACCCGAAGGTGCTGTACGATCTTCTGGAGAACGACTTCCTTCCGGTTGTCTGCCCGGTAGGCATGGATGATGATTTCAATACTTACAATATCAACGCAGACGACGCGGCATGCGCCATCGCTGAGGCGTTAAATGCAGAAAAACTGGCATTCCTGACCGATATCGAGGGTGTCTACAAAGATCCGAAGGACCCGGAGAGCCTGATTTCCGAGCTCCACGTACAGGAAGCAAGAGATCTCATCACCAACGGAAATGTCGGCGGCGGTATGATTCCAAAGCTCCAGGGCTGTATCGACGCGATTGAGAACGGTGTTTCAAGAGTCCACATCATGGACGGAAGAATCCAGCACTGCCTGCTGCTTGAGATCTTTACGAACAAAGGAATTGGTACGGCGATTTTAGGGGAAAACAAGGAGAAATTCAATCATGAAGACAAATGAGTATATGGAACAGACCGAGCAGTACGTGCTCCACACCTATAACCGGTTCCCGCTTGTGATCGACCACGGCGAGGGCGTTCATCTGTATGACACCGACGGAAAAGCATATCTGGACTTTGCGGCAGGTATCGCGGTATATGCGCTCGGCTACAGCAATGACGATTATAAAAAAGCAGTGAAAGACCAGGTGGACAAAGTCATCCATGTTTCCAACCTGTTCTACAATGTTCCGATGGGCTCCGCGGCAGAAAAGCTGGCGAAGGCATCCGGCATGGATAAAGTATTCTTTACGAACAGCGGTACGGAGTCGATCGAGGGAGCCATCAAAGTAGCGAGAAAATACGCTTACTTAAAAGACGGCAGCAACGATCACGAGATCATCGCGATGAACCATTCCTTCCATGGAAGAAGCCTTGGAGCGCTTTCTGTAACAGGAAATACGCATTATCAGGATCCGTTCAAACCGCTGATCGGCGGCATTAAATTTGCGGATTTTAATGATCTGGAGAGCGTAAAGGCACAGATTACCGACAAGACATGTGCGATCATCATGGAGACTGTACAGGGCGAGGGCGGTATCTATCCGGCAACGAAAGAATTTTTACAGGGCGTGCGCGATCTGTGTGACGAGCACGACATCCTGCTGATTCTCGACGAGATCCAGTGCGGTATGGGAAGAACGGGAAAACTGTTCGCATGGCAGGATTACGGCGTACAGCCGGATGTCATGACGTGTGCAAAAGCACTTGGCTGCGGCGTTCCGGTCGGCGCCTTCGTGCTGAATAAAAAGACGGCAGAGCATTCGCTCGTTCCGGGAGACCACGGAACGACATACGGCGGAAACCCGCTGGCCTGCGCGGCTGTCAATGCTGTATTTGAATGCTATGAGAAACAGCATGTCGTAGAGCATGTAGCAGAGACGGCTCCGTATCTGGAGAAAAAGCTGGACGAGCTGGTGGAAAAATATGACTGCCTCGCAGCACGCCGTGGAAAAGGCTTTATGCAGGGCCTTGTCGTAACGGGACGTCCGGTCGGAGAAGTCATCAACCGCGCGATTGAGAACGGACTTCTTGTGATTTCCGCCGGAAGCGACGTTCTTCGTATGGTACCGCCGCTTGTGATTACGAAAGATGACATCGATGAGATGATTGAAAAACTGGAGAAAGCATTACAGTAATGTGAAATAGACAGCCGTCTGGTTTCCTAGGCAGGAGACCGGTCGGCTGTTTTCCTGCTGTCCCTGAGTTCTGTATAAAAACGGGGAAAAAGGAATAGTATAAAATGTACTCTCGGGGCCTTTCTGCACTTGCTTTTACGGCCGATTTTCCGCCAGCTGCACCCAAATTTCATCAACGTACGCATCGCGTACGCCTCAGAAATTTGGGTGCAGCTGATAAAAAATCTTCTCGTAAAATCAAGCGCAGAAAGACTCCGAGAGTACATAAAAAAACAGCAGGAGGAAAAATCAATGGCGGGAATTTTAACAGCGCTGCTTTCCGGCGCACTGATGAGTATTCAGGGCGTTTTCAACACAGAGGTGACGAAACAGACGAGTACATGGCTGGCGGCCGGCTGGGTGCAGATCAGTGCGTTTGCCGTCTGTCTTGCGGCATGGTGCATCACCGGGAGGGAGCCCATCGGGGATCTGTTCCGCGTAAAGCCGTGGTATCTGCTGCTCGGCGGGGCAATTGGCGCGTTTATCACGATCACGGTTATCTGGAGTATGGCAGGGCTCGGCCCGGCGAAGGCGGCGATGCTGATCGTCATTTCCCAGCTCGCAGCGGCGTGGCTGATTGAACTGTTCGGCCTTTTCGGTATGGAAAAAACGGATTTCACCGTGCGAAAACTGATCGGCATGGCGATCGCCGTTGTGGGAATTGTAGTGTTTCAGTGGGAATAACGATTAAGATTTCTACTTGTATTTTTATGGTTTCTTCGATACAATAGAAACGTAGTTATGCGTACACAAGGGACCCTTGCGCGTCAGATGCGAAGCGGAAGGGAGTACACAGCATGAAATTGAAAAAACAGCAGGACAGAGGCAGAAAACATGCAAAAATACTGGCGGCGATGCTGGTTTTTTTGCTCTGCGGATGCAACCACAGGGATACAGAATACAAACTGTCAGATAGCACAGGCGGGAGCACGGCGGAAAACGTTTTCGGGAATCAGAAGGAAGTGGATGAGGAGCAGACGGTTTCCGAAAAAAGCGCCGGAGAAACCACAGGCATTCCGGAAAAACGTGAGGCACAGGAGGCAGCACCGGAAGAAACAGTGCAGGTTTATATCTGCGGTGCGGTCGCTTCCCCCGGTGTCTACACGCTGCCGGGCGGAAGCCGCGTAGTGCAGGCTGTGGAAGCGGCAGGCGGATTTCTGCCGGATGCTGAAGAAAAAATCCTCAATCTTGCACGGAAAATCGAAGACGGAGAGCAGATCACCGTCTGGACGCGCGAGGAGGCAGAAAACATGGAAATCACGGAAACGCCGCAGCAGAATACGGGCGGCACGGAGCAGGCTTCCGGTTCCGGCAAAGTCAACCTGAACACGGCCGGAAAAGAGAACTGATGACACTCTCCGGCATCGGAGAGAGCCGTGCGGATGCCATCATCGCCTACCGCGAAGCAAACGGCCCGTTTGGTTCGATTGAGGAGATTATGAACATTGAGGGCATCAAGGGAAAGATGTTTGAAAAGATAAGGGGTTCTATCGAGGTTTAGAACAAGAAGGAGAAGAAATGGCAAAGAAAGTTCTTGTAGTTGATGATGAAAAACTGATCGTAAAAGGAATCCGCTTCAGCCTGGAGCAGGACGGCATGGAGGTTGACTGCGCATACGACGGCGAGGAAGCACTCTCCATGGCAAAAGAAAAAGAATACGATATGATCCTTCTGGATCTGATGCTGCCAAAGCTGGACGGATTGTCCGTCTGCCAGCAGATCCGTGAATTTTCCAACGTTCCGATCGTTATGCTGACCGCAAAGGGCGAGGACATGGACAAAATCCTGGGACTGGAATACGGCGCAGATGATTACATCACAAAGCCGTTCAACATTCTGGAAGTAAAAGCACGCATCAAGGCCATCATGCGCCGTGCGGCCCGCCAGGAGCCAAAAGAAGAGAAAGCAAAAGTCGTACAGGTGAAAGACCTGCGGATCGACTGCGAGAGCAGAAGAGTCTTCATCGGAGACCGCGAGATCAATCTGACTGCGAAGGAGTTCGATGTGCTCGAGCTTCTCGTCTTCAATCCGAACAAGGTGTACAGCAGAGAGAACCTGCTGAACATTGTCTGGGGCTATGAGTACCCGGGCGACGTGCGCACCGTAGATGTACATATCCGCCGTCTGCGCGAAAAGATTGAGAAAAATCCAAGTGAACCGAAGTACGTTCACACAAAGTGGGGAGTTGGTTACTATTTCCAGGCTTAAAAACAAAGAAAAATGGAAGTTTCTGCGGAGTCTGCGCTTCCGCATCACGGTGATTCTTGTGATCATCGGCATTGTACCGTGTGTGATCCTTGAGAAGAGCATCGTAAACAGCTATGAGGACCGTGCGGTATCGGTGCGCAGCATTACCGTAAAAAATCAGTGCGATATTATCTGCAACCAGCTCATCCAGCAGAATTACATGGAAGATCCTGGATCGGATGTCATCAACGGACAGCTCAGTATGCTGACGAATATCTACGGCGGCAGAATCCTGATTATCGACCAGGATTTCCGCGTCATCAAAGATACGTACGATATGGACCGCGGAAAGACGATTATCTCGCAGGAGGTCATCCAGAGCTTTCAGGGCAAGGAGACGAGCCAGTACGACCGGAAAAACAGCTATCTGGAAATGACGGTGCGGATTCAGAATACCGAGACGAAGGAGACGCTCGGCGTTATGCTCGTCAGCATTTCGACGGATGAGATCCGTGCGAATATGAAAATTCTGGAGACGAAGGGAATGACGATTCTTTCGATCATTGCGCTTCTCGTGCTGGTTTTTGGCTATCTGCTCGCGGGCATTCTGATGAAGCCGTTCCAGAAGGTCACCCGTTCCATCGAGGACATCACCGACGGCTATCTCGACGAAAGCATTTCTGTTCCGGATTACCTCGAGACAGAGCTGATCACGGACGCATTCAACAAGATGCTGACCCGCGTCCGTACGCTCGACGATTCCCGCCAGGAATTTGTTTCGAACGTCTCGCATGAGTTAAAGACGCCGCTTGCGTCCATGAAGGTTCTGGCGGATTCGCTGAACGGGCAGGAGGGCGTTCCGGTGGAACTTTATCAGGAATTTCATGCAGGATATTACCTCGGAGATCGACCGCGAAAACCAGATTATTACCGACCTTTTTGTCGCTGGTCAAGATGGATAAAAAGGTGGCAGACCTCAATATCACCCAGGTCAATATCAACGAGCTGTTAGAGCAGCTGCTGAAGCGGCTTCATCCGATTGCCGCACAGAAAAATGTGGAGCTCATTCTCGACAGCTTCCGCCCGGTCAATGCGGAGGTGGATGCGACGAAGCTCTCGCTGGCGTTCTCGAACCTGATCGAAAACGGCATCAAGTACAACAACGAGAATGGATGGGTGCGTGTATCCTTAAATGCGGATCACAAATATTTCTACGTGACGGTGGCAGACTCCGGCATCGGCATCCCGGAGGAGTCGATTGCGCATATCTTCGAGCGTTTCTACCGCGTGGACAAGTCCCACTCGCGGGAAATCGGCGGAACCGGCCTTGGCCTTGCGATTGCGCGGAGCGCGATTGTCATGCACCGGGGAGCGATCCGTGTATACAGCAAAGAAAACGAGGGAACGACATTTTCCGTGCGGATTCCTCTGAATTACGTGATGTAGGAGGTGGCGCACATGAAACGGATACTTGGCGTACTGCTGGCCGGCGTGCTGCTTCTTAGCGGCTGCGGGCAGTGGCAGAAGAGCCAGAAGGAGTCGGCGTATCACCTGTACTGCCTGGACAAAACCGGCACAACACTGGTGCAGGAGCCGTATGAACCAAAAGAAGGAACGGATCAGAAACTGATCAAGGAGCTGGTTGACGCGCTGCAGGAGAAACCTGCCAGGGACGGAAACCAGGCACTTCTTTCCAATGGGATTTCCATCAAGACGTATACGCTGGAGAACGGGCTCCTTACGCTGAACTTAAGCGGAGAGTACGGAGAGCTTGCGCGGCCGCAGGAGGTTTTGGTGCGTGCAGGACTGGTGCGTACCTTTGTGCAGGTTCCGGAGGTGGAGCGCGTGACGCTTCTGATCGACGGGGATCCGTTAAAGGATTCCAAAGGACGCGAGATCGGAACGATGACGGCGGACAGCTTTCTGGAAAATTCCGGAAGGGAAATTTATCAGTATCAGTATGCGACGCTGACACTGTATTTTGCAAATGAAGCAGGCGATCATCTTGTGAAGGAGACGCGGCGGGTGCCGTACAGCACGAACATTCCGCTGGAGCGTGTCGTGGTGGAGCAGCTGATGAAGGGACCGAAAGAAGACGGCCACTATGCAGTGCTGCCGGATACGATGAATGTCTTAAGTGTCACGACATCCGATCGGATTGCCTATGTGAATTTTGACAAATCTTTTAAGGATTCTGCGCTTTCGAGTGTGGCGGAGCAGATTCCGATTTACGCGGTGGTGGATTCCATCACGGCGAACTGTAAGGTGGATAAGGTGCAGTTTTCCATCAACGGAGAGAGCGATGTAACCTTCCGTGAAACGATGAAACTCAATCAGTTCTACGAGGAAGACCTGTCTTATCTGGAGGAAAAAGATACATGAGAAAACGGCCCATGTGCCTGGCGTGTCTTGGATTCATGCTGGTGCTTGTGCTGCTGCGGATTGCGGGCGTGCCTCTTGGCACGCCTTTTTCTGACCCCAAATACGAAAACAAAGCGCAGCAGGGCAGGAAGGTGTGGATTGCAGGGACAATTGAAACGTATGAGAAAAAGAGCAGCAACAACGGGTATGTGCTGCGCGGGGAGGGAAGCAAAGGGAAAATTTATCTGCTCGCAAAGCGGGGAGATCTGCCGGTCGGAGCCGCTGTGCGGGTGTACGGAACTGTAAAAAAGCCGGAAAGCCCGCGCAATCCGGGGATGTTTGATGAGAAAACATATTATGAGGGAAAAGGCTGTGCGTTCTACGTGATTTCGGAGCGGGAGGAAGTTGTGGATGCCGGGCGGTGGAATCTCGGCGAAGCGCTCCGGCTGGAGCGGGAGCGGTGCTGTGCCGTTTTAAAAGAAATGATGCCGGAGGAGGAGGCAGGTGTGCTTTCTGCGATGCTGCTCGGGGAACGGTCGGAACTCACGGAGGAGACGTATCTGGCGTATCAGCAGAGCGGTCTGCTGCACCTGATTTCCGTTTCCGGCATGCATCTGATGCTGCTCGGCATGGCACTCCGACGGCTGCTGATGGCGCTGCATCTGCCGAAAACTCCCGCGTCTCTGGCAGCGGCCGCCGGTATGGTGCTGTATGGCATGTTTACCGGCAGCGGAACGGCGACCGTGCGTGCAGTGGTGATGTTTGCGGTGCGGATGGGAGCTGTCGCAGTGGGAAGGACGTATGATTCCTTAAGTGCGCTCTCTCTTGCGGCAATTCTGATGCTGGCAGAAAACCCCTCGTATCTGGAGCAGAGCGGGTTCTGGCTTTCGTTTGGAGCAGTAACAGCCATTTCCGGGGTTTGTCCGGTTCTGACGGGGGAGAAGGCGGAACGGAAGAGACGCGGGGAAAAAACGGGGTTGGAAAAGCTTGCGGCGAAAGGAAAAGAGGCTGCGATGGTGTACCTTTCCCTGCAGCTTGTCATGATCCCGCTGCAGGCGTGGTATTTTTATGAGATTCCGCTCTTTGCGTTTCTGCCGAATCTGTTTGCAGGAGCTGTCATGACGGCGGTGCTGCTGACGGGTGCTGCGGGGCTTCTGGCGGGACTGGCAAGCGTGAAAGCGGGAAGTGTTGTTCTGCTTCCGACGCGGTTCCTGCTCACATTTCTGCGGCAGATGACAGCGGCGGTCGCACAGATTCCGGGAAATGTGTGGATCTGCGGTCAGCCGGAAAAATGGCAGATGGCAGGATATGGAATCATTCTGACCGGTCTGCTGGTGATACTGTATGTGCGAAAACGAAAACGGGAGATGAATCCGGATGGGGCAAAACGAAAAGGTGCGCAGGCACGAAGGCGGGAGCGGATGCTCTTTGGTATTACCATGTTTTTTGCCTGTGTTCTGCTTTTTTACCGTCCCCGGGAAACGTTTTCCATTACAGCGCTGGACGTCGGCCAGGGCGATTCGCTGGTGGTGGAGAGCGGCCGTTTTGTGATGCTGAATGACGGCGGGAGCAGCAGTGCGTCTGCGATCGGGGAAAAAAGGATTCTCCCATATCTGAAACAGCGCGGCATTGCCGCTCTTGATGCCGTTGTTATCACGCACCCGGACGCAGATCACACAAACGGAATCCTCGAACTGCTGGAGCTGATCGGGGAGCAGAAAACGGCGCTTCGCATCCGCCATCTGTTCCTGCCTGTGTGGATGAAAGGAAGCGAAAAAGAAAATCCTTTTATTTTAGCCGCACAAAAAGCGGGAATTATGGTAGAATATCTAAAAAAGGGAGACGAGATCCGTGCAGGAGAACTCACCGTATCGGTACTTCATCCGGGAGCGGGCGAAGACTATACGGGAGAGGAAAACGCCGGAAGTGTTGTATTACAGCTTTCCTGCGGTGCCTGCCGCGCACTTCTGACGGGAGATCTGGAGGGAAGCGGAGAAGAAGAGGTCCTGGGGGCGGCAGAGCGGTGCCAGATTTTAAAGGTGGCGCACCACGGCTCGAGAAATTCAACGAGCGAGGCATTTCTGAACCGCATACAGCCGCAGATCAGCCTGATTTCCTGCGCGTGGCCGGGACGGTACGGCCATCCGCACCGGGAGCTGCTGGAGCGGCTTCGTGCCTGCAAAAGCCATATCTACGGAACACCGGTGGATGGAGCCGTGACAGTACAGCTGAAGCGTGACCGTCTGGCGGTTCACGGATACCGGTCGGATGTGGAATTTCCCGTCTCCTGAATGGTCAAAAGCTCCGGCTGCTGCGGCACTGCGCAAACGTGTTTCTGCCGGAACGAAAGAAAGAGGATGGAATGAAAAGCATTTTAGAAGATATCAAAACGCAGAATTTTAAGCAGGCCTACCTGCTCTACGGAGAAGAAGCCTATCTGAAGCATCAGTATAAAAACAAGCTGAAAAACGCACTGCTGCCGGAGGACGACACGATGAATTTCTCCCGCTTTGAGGGAAAAGGAACCGAGATTCCCAAAGTGATTGACCTTGCGGAGACGATGCCGTTTTTTGCGGACCGCCGTGTGATTCTGCTGGAAAATACAGGATTTTTCAAAAACAAAGCCGACGCGCTGGCAGACTACATGGGATCCCTGCCGGATTATCTGGTGCTGATCTTCGTGGAGGAGGAAGTCGATAAGCGGAACCGTATGTACAAGGCGGTGCAGAAGCAGGGAAGAGCAGTGGAATTTGCTCGTCAGGACGAAAAGACGCTGATGACCTGGGTACTCGGCATGATGAAAAAAGAGGGAAAAAAGATTACGCGCCAGGATATGGAAGATTTTCTGGAAAAGACGGGCACGGATATGGGAAATATCTCGCAGGAGCTGGAAAAACTGCTCAGCTATACGATGGGAAGAGATGTGATCACGCGGGCGGATATCGAGGCAGTCTGCACAACGCAGATTACGAACCGGATTTTCGAGATGATCCGCGCGGTAACGGAGAAGAAGCAGCGGAAAGCGCTCGATCTGTATCAGGATCTGCTGGCTTTAAAGGAGCCGCCGATGCGGATTCTCTTTCTGCTGGCACGCCAGTTTAATCTGCTGCTACAGGTCAAAGAGCTGCTGGCAGAGCACTGCGATCAGGCGACGATCGCAAAACGGACGGGACTGCAGAGTTTCGTTGTGCGGAACTATATTCCCATGTCGCGCCAGTATGCGGCGGAGGAATTAAAAGCGGCGGTCAATGACTGCGTGCAGATGGAAGAGGACGTGAAGACGGGAAAAATTTCCGATCTGCTGAGCGTGGAGCTGCTGATTACGAAATACAGCAGGGCGGCGTAAGAGCAGAGTTTTCTAAAAAGAACAAGGCGTATCGGCCAGTTTTCCTGTACCGGTACGCCTTGTTCTGTGTTTATCAAAAGATCTGTCGCGGCGCACTCTTTTGGTAAGCATAAAAAAAGAACCCAGCCACATGACGGTATGACTAAGTTCTCTTTGGTTTATATCTTTATTATGCGATTGAGTTTACAGCTTTGCTCAGATTGGATACTTTTCTGGCAGCGTTGTTTTTATGATAAACGCCTTTAGAAGCAGCCTTGTCGATGGTAGAGATCGCATTTACTAATGCAGCAGCAGCAGCCTCTTTATCGTTTGCAGCAACAGCAGCATCTACTTTTTTCATAGAAGTCTTAACTGCAGAACGGATTGCTTTGTTGCGGTCTGCCTTTGTCTGATTTACCAGGATTCTTTTCTTTGCGGATTTAATGTTAGCCAAACTGTACACCTCCAATATTTTTAAAATTAATGTGATTTAAGGGATGTTATTCAATGGAACAGACACGGGCGCTCCACTGAAACATGCTTTATTATCCTATAATATTTCGCATGGTTTGTCAATACATATTTTTGAAAAAATTGCAAAAACTACAACAAAAATACAGGAGAAGGAGAAAAGTATGATAGGAAAGTATAGGATGCGGACAGACCTGGCGATGGAGAATCAGGAAAAATTTGAGAGGGACCATGTGGAGATCTCCGGGGTCGAGATTGAGAAGAAGAAAAGAAAGGCGGAAATTCAGACAACCATTGTGAAAATCACATCGGAGCAGGGTGCAAAAATGATGGGAAAGCCGAAAGGGACGTATGTGACGATCGAAGCGCCGCTGCTTTTGACGGCAGACGAGGAGGAGAGCCGGAAAGCGGCGGAGGAGTTTTCCCACTGTCTGATGGAAATGGTGCCGGAAGCGTGCGGATCCGTTCTTGTGGCCGGCCTCGGCAACCGCGGCATCACGCCGGATGCGCTCGGGCCGGAGACGGTGGAGCAGCTCAACGTTACGCGCCATCTGGTGCGCACCTACGGAAAGAAGGGCCGGGAAGTGAGTGCCCTTGCTCCCGGCGTTATGGCACAGACGGGCATGGAGGCAGTGGAAATCCTGCGCGGAACGGCAGAACAGACCCATCCAGATGTGATTCTCGCCGTGGATGCCCTTGCCGCATGCAGTATTCACCGGCTGAACTGTACGATCCAGCTTGCCGACACCGGAATCTGGCCGGGCTCGGGCGTCGGAAACCACCGCAATGCCTTAAATCAGGAGACGCTCGGCGTGCCGGTCATCGGAATCGGTGTGCCGACCGTTGTAGGGGCAGGAACGATCGTCCACGATGCCGTCGCAGGCGTTCTGGAATCGCTGGAGGAGTCCGAGATGGATGAATTTCTGGGAGAAGTCATTTCACCGGCGCTCGAAAGCCTTTACGTGACGACAAAAGAGATCGACGAGATGGTCCGCCGCCTGGCCGGGGTTCTTGCGGCAGGTATGAATCAGGCATTTTCCGGGGAAATGTAACATATCATGAATATGGTGATAATATGTGGAATGCCAGGCGAAATGGACGATGGTTCGGATGGGGATGTCTTTTCCTGTCCTGCAGTATACTGCTGTTCCGCAGTGCAGCGGTTCTCCGGAAAAATCATTTCTTAGAGGGGAAAGTTCTGCTGCAGCGGGCGGCAGCACAGGCGGAGCAGTTATCCGTGGATGTGATGATGCCGCTTCTTTTTTATGACGGAAAAGAGGACGGAAGGGGATGGATGGAAAATCTCCTCGCGGCAGTGCGGGATCAGATACCGGCGCTTCGGGAGGGAAGCACGACAGAAAATACGCTGTCTGCCGGGACAGAAGCAGCGGAAACGGATACGGCGAAGCAGGATTCGAATCCGGGACCGGGAGCAGAAAGAGGGCAGACAGAATCGAAGGAGCAGGGAACTGAGGAAGATCAAAAGGATGGAACTCAAAAAGATGAAACTCAAAAAGATGGAATGGAAATCACGGAGCCGGAGCAGACGGAAACAGGAATCACAGAACCGGCAGCCGGAGAGTCGGCATCAACGGCAGAACCCGAAGCGCCGCAGTCTGTCCCGGAGGAGACCATCGAAACCGGCGGCGCACCGCGTGAGATTCTCTACCCGGAGGCCGACACGATTCAGGAGACAATTTCACCTGACCTTCTTGCTGACCCGCAGGCGCTCCTGAACCGCTTCTTCGTTGTCGATCCCAACACTTCGGTCCTGCCGGGCGAGATCGACGGCAGCACCCTGCTCGGAAAAGACCTGACCCTGCCGGAAAATGCCGAAGGCCCGCAGATTCTGATCTATCATACCCATTCGCAGGAAACCTTCGCCGATTCCCGTCCGGGAGAAAGGGCGGACACGGTAATCGGCCTCGGTGATGATCTGCAGGAGCTTCTGGAAAAGCAGTACGGATACGAAGTGCTTCATATTACAGAGGCATTTGACATGAAAGAAGGCTGTCTCGAGCGGAGCCGCGCCTACAACTACGCGGAGCCGGTCATCGCAGCGGCGCTGGAAGAACACCCGTCCATTCAGGTCGTGATCGACCTGCACCGGGACGGGGTCAATGGTTCAAAACGTCTTGTGACAGAAATCAACGGAAAGCCGACCGCACAGATCATGTTTTTCAACGGCCTTTCCCGCACGAAAGAAAGCGGCGAACTGACAAGCCTGCCCAATCCGTATCAGGCGGAAAACCTTGCATTTTCCTTTCAGATGGAGTATGAGGCAAAACAGTATTATCCCGGCTTTTCGCGCTGTATCTATTTAAAAGGCTACCGCTACAACCTCCATCTCCGCCCGAGATCTGTTCTTCTCGAGGTTGGTGCGCAGACGAATACGGTCGAGGAGGTGAAAAATGCAATGGGGCCGTTTTCGGATATCCTGCATAAGGTTCTGTCGGGCAAAAGTCCGGCATCAGGCGGATAAATTTATCTTGCTTTTTTGAGTGGAATTTCGTATCATACAAAATAGACAGATTGCGGGAGTACGAAATATGGAGCAATCTGGTATCGTAGGGAAAAAGCAGGAGGAAAAAACTTGTCAGGAATAGATCAGAGTAAAATTCGTAATTTTGCAATCGGTAAAAAGAAATAAATCAATGGATTTTAAGTACGACGTTATTGTAATAGGCGCCGGACACGCAGGCTGTGAAGCAGCCGCGGCCGCAGCCAACATGGGTTCGAAGACCTGCCTGATTACCATGGATATGAACAAAATCGGGCAAAATGAGTTGTAACCCTGCCGTAGGAGGTATTGCCAAAGGACAGATTGTACGCGAAATAGACGCCTTAGGCGGATATATGGGATTGGTAACCGATAAAACGGCTATCCAGTTCCGCATATTGAACCGCTCCAAAGGCCCCGCCATGTGGAGTCCGCGCGCACAGTGCGACCGCAACAAATTCATCTGGACATGGCGCGAGATTCTGGAGAATATTCCCAACCTGCACATCTGGCAGGACACCGTACAGGAAATCCTCGTTGAAAACGGTGAGATTACGGGAGTAGTCACATTATGGGGAGTAACGTTCCATGCCAAATGTGTAGTACTCACCGCAGGAACTTTCCTCAATGGACTGATGCACGTGGGACGTACCATGCTTCCAGGCGGACGTATGGCAGAACCTGCATCCTACCAATTAACCGAATCCATCGCAAAGCATGGCATCACCTTTGGACGCATGAAGACGGGAACCCCCGTACGCATAGATGGACGCAGCGTGCATTATGAGGATATGGAAATCCAAGACGGAGAATGTGACTTCCACAAGTTCTCGTTCATGGACACTCATGTACGCCATTTGAAAACAGCTCCCTTGCTGGACCTGCTTCACCAACGAAGAAGCACACCGCATCCTGCAGGAAGGTCTGCCGGATTCTCCCCTTTTCAACGGACAAATCCAAAGTATCGGCCCACGTTATTGCCCCAGTATAGAAACCAAGATTGTGACTTTCCCCGACAAACCGCAGCACCAGCTTTTCCTGGAGCCCGAAGGGGAAACAACCCAAGAGACTCTACTTGAAATTGGATTCTCTTCTTCTATTGTCCCATGAACATCCAGTATTGCAGCATTGAAAAAGATAACCGGCGTTTCAGAGACCTCGTCATCTACCGACCCGGGCTATGCCATCGAATACGACTTCTTTGACCCCACCAACTGAAACATACGCTGGAAACGAAGAATATAAAGAATCTGTTCTTTGCCGGACAAGTAAACGGAACAACCGGTTACGAGGAAGCAGCTGGACAAGGAATCATGGCAGGTATCAACGCCCACATCAATTGCCACGGCGGAGAACCGTTCACCCTTGCAAGGGATGAAGCATATATCGGCGTTTTAATCGATGACTTGGTAACAAAAGGTGTGGACGAGCCTTACCGTATGTTTACTTCCCGTGCCGAATATCGCATCCTGCTCCGTATGGATGATGCGGACATGCGACTCACGGAAAAAGCCTGGAAGCTGGGACTCGCCAAGGAAGAGCGGTACAAGCTGCTGACAGAAAAACGTGAGGCCGTGAACCGGATTATAGACTTCGCGCGGAATTACTCGATGAAACCGGCATTAATCAATCCGGTATTGGAGCAGCTCGGCACAACTCCACTGCGCCAAGGATGCAAATTGATAGATTTGATAAACCGTCCGCAGATAACGATTGAGAACATTGCCGAACACGTCAGTGCCTTTAAACGAGAACTGGATAAAATATCCGATAGAAAGGAAGAAATTGTAGAAGCTGCAGAAATACTCATCAAGTACGAGGGATACATCGGACGCGAACGGATTATTGCGGATAAATTGGCAAGATTGGAAAGCATCAAGATAAAAGGCAAGTTTGACTATAATTCCATTCAATCCCTTTCTACCGAAGCTAGACAGAAGCTGATGAAGATAGATCCGGAAACAATAGCCCAAGCGAGTCGGATTCCGGGAGTATCTCCAAGCGACATCAACGTGCTACTGGTACTTTGCGGACGATAGAGCGCAAAGTTCCACGTGAAACAAAGAATTCAATAAACGTATTAAATAAACTGATTATGAGCAAAGAAACTCTTACCAAAAGCATCCGAGAAATACCCGACTTCCCCATTCCGGGAATTCTATTCTACGATGTAACTACCTTGTTCAAGGAGCCTACCGCCTTGCAGGAACTCTCGGACACACTATACGAGATGTATAAAGACAAAGGCATCACCAAAGTAGTGGGTATAGAATCAAGAGGATTCATTATGGGCCCCATTCTCGCCACCAGACTGGGGGCAGGCTTCGTACCTATCCGCAAGCCGGGAAAGCTTCCTGCAGAAACCATTGAAGAAAGCTATGATAAAGAATATGGCAAAGACACCGTGCAGATGCACAAGGATGCCATCAATGAAGACGATGTAGTATTGCTACACGACGACTTGCTGGCAACCGGTGGAACAATGGAAGCCGCCTGCAAACTGGTGAAACAGATGAACCCCAAGAAAGTGTATGTAAACTTCATCATCGAGCTGAAAGAGCTTCATGGCAAGGATGTGTTTGGAGATGATGTGGAAGTGGAGGCTGTGCTGTCGCTTTAGCCATTTCATATTTCACCACAGATTACACAGATTAACACAGATTATTTATCCACCACAAAACACAGTTTTATCAAAGAGAAATCTGCGCTAATCTGTATAATCTGTGGTGAAACGTCAGTATTATGGAAGAACTCAGAACTAACGACTACCTCAAAGGGATTGTGTCCAACCTTCCCGAAAGTCCCGGTATTTACCAATATCTGAATACCGAAGGGACTATTATATATGTAGGAAAGGCAAAGAATCTGAAGCGAAGAGTGTCTTCCTACTTCAACCGGGAGCACGAACCGGGAAAGACGAGGGTGCTGGTCAGCAAGATTGCAGATATCCGGTACATCGTGGTGAATACCGAAGAAGACGCGCTATTGCTGGAAAACAATCTTATCAAGAAATACAAGCCTCGCTACAACGTACTGTTGAAAGACGACAAGACGTATCCCAGCATCTGCGTGCAGAACGAATACTTTCCACGTGTATTCAGAACCCGGAAGATAATCCGTAACGGTTCCTCCTATTATGGCCCTTACAGCCATATACCTTCCATGTACGCATTACTCGACCTCATCAAGCATCTGTACCCTTTGCGTACATGCCACCTGAACCTCTCTCCGGAAAACATACGTGCCGGAAAGTTCAATGTTTGCCTGGAATACCACATCAAGAACTGTGCAGGACCTTGCATCGGGAAGCAAAGCCAGGAAGAGTATCTGAAAAACATCGCTGAAATCAAGGAAATACTCAAAGGGAATACCCAGGAGATAGAACGGATGCTTTTCCAGCAAATGCAGGAACTGGCAGCCGAAATGAAGTTTGAAGAAGCACAGAAGATAAAGAAGAAATACCTGCTGCTGGAAAACTACCGGGCGAAATCGGAAGTGGTAAGCAACGTGCTGCACAATATCGACGTGTTCTCCATCGAAGAAGACAGCGATGAAAAGTCCGCTTTTGTCAACTACCTGCACATTACGAACGGTGCCATCAACCAGGCTTTCACCTTTGAATACAAGAAACGATTGAATGAGAGCAAAGAAGAACT
>ENA-OQKJ01000019-OQKJ01000019.1-human-gut-metagenome-genome-assembly--contig:-NODE-19-length-48439-cov-3.847243_pt1 | contig 48439 bp, 42 predicted proteins | sample MGYA00242647_ERZ504795 | MGnify/ENA primary metagenome ERZ504795 (study PRJEB26092, sample SAMD00036398) | human gut metagenome | host: Homo sapiens | study: EMG produced TPA metagenomics assembly of...
CTGAAAATGTGGAAAAAGATAAAAAAAGTCAATATAAGTGGACAAAATACACAATATCAAACGGGGATTTTATTTGATATGATGTAAATATCACAAATAATCAAAGAAAATGCGTAATAAAAACGCACAAAACAACGGAAAGGATGGGGAGTATGGCGAAGGAAAAATAGAAAAAGAAAAAGGAGAGAAAATTACCCCTGCAATCTTGTGGAAACAGCGTTGGCTGCTTGTGATGTCAGTACCATTTGTAATCTGGCTGATTATCTTCAAGTACATTCCGCTGTGGGGATGGACCATGGCATTTCAGGAGGTAAAACCTGCGACATTTGCACTTCCGATCTGGGAGAGAACCTGGGTTGGATTTCAAAATTTTACAGATGCATTCAAAGACCGTCTGTTCACACAGACATTAATCAACACATTGGGAGTAAGCTTCCTTGACATCGCGGTTGGAACGATCGCAGCAATCGCATTTGCGGTTCTTCTGAACGAGATGTTCTTTATGAAGTTCAAAAAAGTAACGCAGACCATTTCTTATCTGCCGCACTTTGTATCCTGGGTTATCATTGCAAGTATTGCAAAGAATATTTTCAACGACGGCGGTGTTGTTGACAGTATCTTCGGCAAGAACCTGCACCTGATGAGTTCCAACTCACCGCTTATCTGGGTAACCATTATCCTGATTAACTGCTGGAAAGAGGTTGGCTGGAACGCAATTATTTATCTGTCCGCCATGGCAGGTATTGATCCTGGTCTTTACGAGGCCGCTGATATGGACGGTGCAAGCCGTCTGCAGAAGATCTGGCACATCACTCTGCCGGGTATCCGACCGACCATCATTGTACTGCTGATTATGAGCATCGGTGGCGCCCTGAACGTAGGTATGGAGCGTCAGATGCTTCTTAGTAACCCGCTGGTTGAGGATCACACGATGGTACTTTCCTGGTTCTCTTATAAGAGAGGTATCGGAAACAGCAACTACGGTCTTGGTACCGCAATCGGTGTATTCCAGTCTGCAGTCAGCGTTACCCTGCTGCTGATCGCCAATAAGATTGCCGGTCTGGTAGGCGAAGATAAACTTATGTAGGAGGACGCGAATATGAACAAGAAAGCAAAAAAATTTGACTACGTACTGGCGGTAATCTTCGTATTCCTCGTCATCATCACCATTTATCCGTTCCTGAACGTACTGGCGATTTCGTTCAACGATTCTACGGATACCATTAAGAATGTAAACTTCATCATTCCGAGAAAGTTTACATTAAGCAACTATAAATATGTATTTAAAGACGGCGGCATTGCAATGCCGGCTGTGATTTCTGTAGCAAGAACCATCATCGGAACAATCGTAGGTATTGTATGTACATCGATGGTTGCTTACACATTAAGCCGCAGAGACTTCGTACTCCGCAAACCATTTCAGCTTCTGTTCGTTGTTACCATGTATGTCGGTGGCGGAATGATTCCGGAATACCTTCTGATTATCCGTACCTTAAAGCTGGGCAATAACTTCATGGTATACATTCTGCCTGGTCTGATGTGGGTTTATAATATGATTCTGGTCCGCTCTTATATCGACGGACTGCCGATGGCTCTGCAGGAGGCAGCAAAGCTCGACGGAGCAAACGATTTTCAGATCTGGTATAAAGTCGTTATGCCGCTTTGCAAACCGGTTATCGCAACCGTAGGTCTGTACTATGCAGTAGGACAGTGGAACTCCTTCATGGATACTTACCTGTATGCGAAAAAACTCCCGACTCTGCAGTACAAACTGTATGAGATTATGAACCAGGCGACCATGAAAATGGACGTTCATGCAGGAACCAATGTACAGACGGCCGTAACACCAATGTCCGTACGTATGGCCGTAACGATTGTAGCAACTGTGCCGATCGTTATTGTATATCCGTTCCTTCAGAAATACTTTATCGGCGGTATGACACTTGGTTCTGTTAAAGACTGATAAAAAGCAGTATTAAAAAATTTTCAGAAAAAGATGATGTTTATTCCTGCCAGGCTAAAGAAAGAGTGCAGGATGACATAAACCATTTTAAGGAGGGCTTTTATGAAAAGAAAAGTAGTATCACTCATGTTAGTATCTGCTATGGTGGCCGGAATGCTCGCAGGATGCGGTTCCGACAGTGGCAGCAGCAAGGGAGGGTCCAGCACAGAGACTGGATCAGCGGCAGAGGCAAGTTCTTCAGGCGAGACAGCAGATGATGCAGATGACAAATCTCCGATTACCTTTGAGTATTTTAACGCTGATGGTAAAAACGGCAACTGGGATAACCCGGTAGCAAAAGCAATCACAGAGGCAACAGGCGTTACACTTGATGTTTCCTATCCGGTAGCATCCCAGGGTGATGCAAAAGAAGATGTTGCGCTGATGATCGCAAATGATGAGTATCCGGACATGATTTATGCAAAAGGCTCAGCAACGGATTTGTATCAGGCAGGCGCGCTGATTGATATGACAGACCTGATTGAAAAATATGGTCCAAACATCAAAAAAATGTACGGAGCAGAGATGGAAAAACTGAAATGGAGCCAGGATGATCCTGGAATCTATCAGCTTTCCTACGCAGGTGTAAACCAGAAAACCCTGACAACAGGCGGAAGCTGCCAGATTCAGTGGGCTGCATTAAAAGAGAACGATTATAAATATCCGAAGACACTGGATGAGTATGAAAAAATGATCAAGAGCTATCTTGCAGCACATCCAAAAACAGAAGATGGTCTGGATATGATCGGTATCACCATGAGTGCTTCTGACTGGCACTGGATGATTACCCTTGGAAACCCGGCAGGACTGATCGCTGATGCATCCCCGGATAATGGACAGTGGATCATTGACGACGAGTACAACGTACATTACAAACATGTAACAGATGAAGAGAAAGAATACTTCAAATGGCTGTGCCGTATGTACAACGAAGGTATCCTGGATCCGAACTTTGCAACGCAGACAGATGATGACTATATTGCAAAAGTTGCCAGCGGCCGTGTTGTTGCCATCACCGATGCTGAGTGGCATTACAGCCAGTGCGAAGCTACTCTGGTAGCAGACGGAAAAGTAGATCAGACTTATGTTGGACTTCCTGTAACCTTAAGAGAAGATCAGGTAGAAAAAGCCCTTCTGTATCAGGGAACTACCGTTGGCTGGGGTATTGGAATTACCAAGAGCTGTGAAGATCCGGTTCGTGCCATCAAATTCCTTGACTATCTGTGCTCCGATGAAGGACAGATCCTGTATCACTGGGGTATCGAAGGCGAGAACTACTTCCTCGATGATGACGGACAGCCATATCGTACCGATGAAGAAGTTGCAAAAGCTCAGTCTGATCCGGATTATGCAAAGAACACCGGTATTGACAACTACACTGGATTCCCGATCTACGGAACAGGTTCCTACTCTGAAGACGGATTCCCATACACTCCAACTACCAAAGAGTCTGTTATTGCAAACTACAATACAGCAGAAAAAGAAGGATGCGAAGCGATGGGATTTGAGATGCTGACCGACATGTTTGCACAGCCGGAAGAGTTCGATCTTCTTCCATACTCTGCACTGTGGGCATATCAGCAGCCACAGGAACTTGCTGAGAAACAGACAATTCTGGACGAAATTGCTTGGCCGGGACTTGTTAAATGCGTAACTGGTACCGAAGATGAGTTTGATGGAAACTGGGAGACCATGGTACAGGAGCTGACAGACAATGGTCTGGCAGATGCAGAAGAAGCTATGACAGAGTTCCTTGCCACCAAACTTGTTGATGTAGAGTAAGTAAAGCAAAAACATAAGGTTTTGCCGTTGAACGGAAGGCGGCACAAAAACATGGTCTGATATTATTAAATATCAGGCCATGTTTTAAAATACAGCGACAGTAATGGGAAATATGAAACATTGTAAAAAGATAACAGTATATGGAAAATCTGCAAACAATTTCATGAGACAAAATCATAGGGAGGTTTTTGGAAAATGACAGAAAAGAAGGAGTTTCAGGTAAACAAAAACACACCGTTCTGGGATGCATCACTGACGGATCAGGAAAGAATCGACTGGCTGTTAAAAGAAATGACGGTCGAAGAAAAACTGGGATACCTCGCCAGCTCTTCCCCGGATCTGCCGCGCCTTGGCATTCCGGGCGTCTCTGTGGGCGGTGAGGCGGCACACGGCGTTGAGGGCAGAAACGATCAGAACGGTCTTGGAAAACCGGATGTGACAACATCCTTCCCACAGCCGATCGGTATGAGTGCATCCTGGGACCCGGAGCTGATCAGACAGGCCGGTGAAATAACAGGAACCGAGGCGCGCGTCGTATGGCACCGCCATCAGGGCCATGGACTCAGCAGATGGGCTCCGACCGTTGATCTTGAGCGCGATCCGAGATGGGGAAGAAACGAAGAAGGTTACGGAGAGGATCCTGTGCTGACCGGAAAAATGGCCGGTGCTTATATCCGGGGAATGCAGGGCGATGATCCGAAGTATCTGCGCTGTGCAGCGACCTTAAAGCATTTCTATGGAAACAACACGGAGGTCGGCCGCGGATGGAAAAATTCTTCCATTGACCCGCGGAACAAATATGAGCTGTATCTGGAGCCATTCCGCAGATGTATTGAGGATGGCGGCGCAGAGGGCATCATGACGGCATATAACAAGATCAACGGAACGATCGGTATCCTGAATCCGGAAGTGACCGATATTCTGAAAAAACAGTACGGTCTCCGTCACGTTGTCAGCGACGGCGGTGCGATGGGACTTGTCGTGAATCTGCATCACTATTTCGGACAGCATGCGGAGACGATCGCAACGGCGCTGAAAGCCGGTGTGGATGCCATGTCTGACGATCCGCGTATGGTAGAGCAGGCGGCACGCGAGGCATATGAGCTTGGCATTCTGAAAGAAGAGGATATGGACCGCTCTATTCGCTGTATGATGGAGACGAAGCTTCGTCTCGGCGTTTATGATCGGGAAAATCTGAATCCGTATGACCGTGTGACCGAGGACGATATCGATTCCCCGAAGGCACGTGAAATCTGTAAAGAGCTGAGCCGCGAATCGATCGTACTTCTGAAAAATGAGAACGGAGCGCTGCCACTTGACAAAGCCCTGAAACCAGAAGATATTGCCATTGTCGGACCGCTTGGTGATACATGGTATCAGGACTGGTACGGCGGAACGGCACCATACCGCACAACCTTCCTGCAGGGGATGGAAGTACTGAAGCAGGAGAACATTACATTCGCGGATGGTCTGGATCGCGTTGTTTTCCGCTGTGATGGAAAAGGTCTTGCCGTAGCAGAAGACGGAACACTTCAGATGGCAGATGAGCCAGATGTGTTTATCAAGGAATACTGGGGTGAGGGAAGCTATACGTTCAAGAGTGTCCGTACCGGAAAATACCTCGGCGCAAGACTCTCAGAGTCGCAGGGAGAAAAGCCGAAAATGGGACAGATTGCGGCAGACCGGGAGGAAGCCTTCGACTGGTTTGTGATGGAGATTTTCCACGTGGAGCCGCAGGACGATGGCAGCGTTGTGCTGACCAACCGTTTCCATTACCCGGTTTATAAGGATGCAGAGGGATTTTTCTCCTTCGAGCAGACGGAGGGAATTCCGATTACGATGGAGGTTGTCGAAAACGGAATTGAAAAAGCAGTTGCTGCAGTCCGGGGCAAAAAGCAGGTTTTACTTGCGCTCGGCTGTAACTCCGTGATCAATGCGAAAGAGGAGATCGACCGCAACACACTGGAGCTGCCAGAGGAGCAGGAGATGCTGCTTGACCGGATCGCAGAGGTCAATCCGAATACCGTTCTGGTGCTGTTTACGAATTATCCGTACACACTTCAGAAAGCGATGGAAAAACTGCCGGCGATCATCATGTCTGCAACGGGAAGCCAGGATATGGGAAGCGCAATGGCAGAGGCTGTGCTTGGAATCTATGCACCGGCCGGCCGTCTGAATATGACCTGGTATGAGAGTATCGATCAGCTGCCGGACATTGACGATTACGACATCATCAAAGGAAAAAGAACGTACCGCTATTTCGACGGGAAGGAATTGTATCCATTCGGCTATGGCCTGACGTATACCACATTTGCGTATGAGAACTATAAGATTTCCTTAAAAGATGACCGTCTGCTGCAGATCTCTCTCGATGTGAGAAATACGGGCGCTACCGCAAGCGACGAGGTCGTCCAGATCTACGGTTCCGCTCTGGAATCCTGCGTAAAGAAACCAATCTGCCAGCTGCTTGATTTTGTCCGTGTGAAAAACATTGCCCCGGGCGAGACGAGACACATCGCACTGGAAATCCCGGTGGAGGAGCTTCGCTTCTACGATGTCATCAGCCGCAGACTGATGGTAGAAGAAGGAACGTATGAAATCTATGCGGGCGCATCCTGCAAGGATAAAGCCGTTTCCGCAGAAATCTTTATTCCGGGCGGAAAAAGGGGAGTACGCGATCTGAGTGCATTTACCGCGGCAGACCACTACGATGATTACGAGAACATGTATCTGACGGAAGGCCACTTCAATTTCAAGGCAGTCCGCGTGCAGGATGAGACGAAAGAAGGTGTTCTCGTTTACCGTGACTGTGATCTTTCCGATGCTGCTGTTCTGGCGCTTCATGTGAAGAGTGAACACGGCGGCAGTGTGGAAGCCTTTGTGGACGGTGTTTCGATGGGAAGCTTTACCGGTGACACAAGAACCTGTGAGTTCCGCAGCGCCCCGAAACTGGACCGCTATGCGGAGGAAGAAGTAAAAGAGCGCAACCGGTACCGCGAGCCGGTTTATGAGGATGTTGAAATTTCCCTCGCAGACAGACCGCAGACGGACGGCGTATCTGAGATCCGTCTTGTCCTGAAGGGAGATATGCGGATCTGCTATCTGCGTGTGCTGAAAAATAAGAGCACAGGAAAAATTCAGATGGGCGTAGCAAACTAACCAGATCATGTATTGTCTGAAAAAAGTATTGACAAATTGTGTGAATATGAATAAAATGTTCTTGTAAAAACAAAATACGGAGATCTTCAGGGCAGGGTGTGATTCCCTACTGGCGGTATAGTCCGCGACCCGCTGCGATATCAAACAGCGGCTGACTCGGTGCAACTCCGGGACCAACAGTTAAAGTCTGGATGAAAGAAGACGAATAAAGTTATTTGCATGGAAATATTTTTGGTGCCCTGAATTCAAGAAAGGAATTCAGGGCACTTTTTTCGCGGGCAACGAGCCAAAGTCCGTGCTTGCACGAGACCTTGGCGACTGCCGCGAAAACGAGTTCAAATTCGTGGAGCGTATTTGGACTCGTTACTTCCGGCAGAACCGGTCAAGATCTCCAGAAAAAAGGAGAAATGCACTTATGAATGCACAGACAACAGCAAAACAGACATCAAAGATGTCGCAAATCGGAAAAACCCGTTACATGGTACAGGTGGCAATGCTCGGCGCCGCCGCAGTCGTATTGATGTTTTTTGACATCCCGCTTCCGTTTGCCCCGAGTTTCTACAAGATTGATTTAAGCGAAGTTCCAGTGCTGATCGGAGCCTTTGCGATGGGACCTCTTGCCGGAGCTGCGATTGAGCTGATTAAGATTCTGCTGAACCTTGTCATGAAAGGAAGTACCACCGCAGGTGTTGGCGAGGTAGCAAACTTCCTGATCGGCTGCGCGTATGTTATGCCGGCCGCATGGATCTACAAAACACAGAAAACCAAGAAAAATGCCATGATCGGTATGGCAGTCGGAACCGATTTCTGGCAGCAGCCGGCGGTCTTCTGAACGCTTTTGTACTGCTTCCGGCTTATGCAGCAGCCTTTGGAATGCCGATGGATGCCCTTGTGGGAATGGGATCTGCAGTCAACAAAGCAATTACAAGCCTTCCGACCTTTGTTCTGTTTGCCGTTGTACCGTTTAATATCATCAAAGGTGTTGTGGTATCACTGGTAACCATGCTTCTGTACAAGCACATCAGCAGACTGCTGAAGGGTGAGGCGATGAATTAGTTCATCATTTCCGTAAACGGAGAATCCAATAAATACGTTGTAAAGAGACGGACAAAATGCAGAGAGAAATCCTCTGTTTTTTGTCCGTCTTTTAAAATTTTCGGGGAATGGCGGCAATGGATTGCCCACACAGGTCTTTTAGTAGTACAATGAAGCATAATCGATAAAAGAAAATACGCAGCGAAATTGGAAAGGAGCGCAAAAAAAGAGATCCGCACATTGGCTGAAATCTCTTTTCTATCACATTTTAATATTGTTATTATGTCTCGAAACTGTTAAGCGCTTTCCAGATGTTCCATCACTTGAACGCCCCATTTAAAAAGGGCGGTTCGCATGGCGAAGGTCAGGACTGCGGTAAGCAGAATCATCACGCTCGTGGTGATGTGGATGTTGAGGTGAAGTTTTCCGTACAGCAGGTAGCCGGCTCCGATCAGGATTGCGCCGACGGTGAGGTCGATGAGGACGGAGATCAGGGAGCGGTTGTTGGATTTTATGGCGGCGGTTTCGTTTTCCCAGTTTAATTTCGGAAATGCAAGGTCAAAAAGGAGCTGTTCATAGTTTACGAACAGGGTAAATAAAACCGTGATCGCCGTGGTGTAAAGAAGGGTCGCCGGGTGCAGACCGAAAACGACCGCGATGATGTTGAAGACCAGAGCGTACGGCAAGGTGCCAAGGAGACTGATCAGGATGCCGCTTACCAGCATGGCACGGATCTGGTCGTGATAGCTCATCGGAATGCATTTCATATAGATGTATTCGCTGCCCTTTCGGGACATCGCTGTGGCGGAGATCACGCAGAACATGGACATCATGACGGCGATTCCAGCGGCGGTAAGGACGGCAACTGCGACGGGCAGTTCCCCTTTCAGGAGGCGGAATATAGTGCCATCGGCGACAAGCCGGGTCCAAAGGCCGGTGGTTTTAGCCATGCCAAGGCTGGAAATGATTGAAATGAGGGCAATACCAAGCATGAAGACCGGCCAGATGAGAGGCATCAGAACACAATTCATGAACCAGGCCGGTGTGCGGTACAGTTTTTTCCATTCAATCATCGCATAGGTGCGGACCGGATTTTTGCTTTTGACGGTTCGGGTCACTTCTTCTTTGGATAAGATGCGTTTTTCGCTGGTGGTCTCGCTCATGCCGAGGACAGCCGGAAGGTAGATTTTCCAGGCGAGGGCAAAAAAGACAGCAAGGATGACGGCGGTTGTAGCGATGTAGAGTATCATTTTGAGAAAGGATGCGTCTGCAAGGCTTCCGGTCATCAGGGGCAGGTTGGGAAAAATGGTCCGAAAGACACGCAGAGTACCCTTCTGGCTTTCCATCAGGTTCATGATATCCTGCATTTCAAAATTTCCGATACTGCGCGAAAAAACGTTGATGCCGATCGCAAAAATCAGGGATGCGGCGAATCCGAGGTAGCTTAAGAAATCCTTGTTTCGGATATTTTTGTAAAAGACGCATCACGAGCATCGTCAAAACTGCGGCGTAAACGAGCGGCACAACCGGGAAAATAAGGCAGGCGAGGATCATATTGATCCAGTAAAAAATGCCCATTTTGGCGCTGATCCCGTACCCTAACAGAAACGGAAAGAACAGCAGTACAATAAGATAGTATTCGTTCAGCAGACAGCAGAAGCCTTTCGCACCGACAATCTGCGCCGGGGTAAACGGCAGCGGCAAAAGCTTTACGAGGTCAGAGTCCATGTAATACTCGCTCAGAAACAGCGGCAGGCCATAGAAGAAAATGACCATCATGCCAATGGCACAGACGAACTCGATCAGCAGGGTTTCCAGCCCGAGCGGCTGCAGGAAGGTATAGCCGGAATATCCCAGAAGAAACAGTAAGACCGACACGGGAAGGAGGCAGACACCAAGCAGAAGGTATACAACGATACGTCCTCCGTCCGAAAATGCTTTCTTTTTTCCGCTCTTCTGATTGCTTTTTCCTGGTCCGCTTTTCAGAAGGAAACGGGTGAGAATCCATAAGTTACGCATGTTCGGTGATCTCCAGAAAGATATTTTCAAGTGTCTGATCCGGATAGGCCGCTTTTAATTCTTCCAGGGTACCCAGGTATACCTGGCGGCCGTGATGGATAATGGCGATGCGGTCGCAGAGTTTTTCCGCTACTTCCAGCACATGGGTGGAAAACAGCACGGCGTTTCCGGCATCGGCGTGTTCACGCATCATCTGTTTGAGCTCGTGCGCGGAGCGCGGGTCAAGGCCGGTCAGCGGCTCATCGAGAATCCAGACCGGCGGCTTGTGGATCAGTGCGCCCATCACCATGATTTTCTGACGCATGCCATGCGAGTAGCTCATGATACGGCTCGAAAGGTTCTCTTCCATCTCAAAGCGTTTTGCGGTTTCTTCGATAAAACGCTGACGCTCTTCCGTTCCGACACCGTAGATATCTGCCATAAAATTCAGATATTCAATTCCCCTGACGCGAAGAAACGCATCCGGGTCGTCGGGCACAAAACCGAACTGGCGCTTGGCTTCAAGCGGATCCTTCTGGATATCTTTTCCATTGATTTCAATCGTTCCCTCGGACGGTGCCAGGATGCCGGTGATCATTTTTAATGTTGTCGTTTTCCCGGCTCCGTTTGGGCCGATAAATCCGGTGATCTTTCCATCCTCGATATCCCAGAAAAGATCGTCGACGGCTTTTTTGCTTCCGTCTCCGTAAATCTTACTGACGTGGTTCAGACGAATCATGTTTTATTCCCCCTCTTTTTTCTTTGTAAAGCAAAGCTATCATTCTCTTGCTTCGTTTCTAAAAACAGACTGCCCTTTTCTCACTCCGAAAGCTCTTATCCTTCCCTCGCAGGAAAAGGAGTCAGGCGGATATTCGCAATCCGCTTCGCTACTTGCTTGATTCGGTTAAATCTCGAAGCACGGGCTGTGATCTTGCGTTTTTTTCAGTATGCATTTTTCTGTCAGAACTGTCAATCGTCGGAGCGAAAAATACAGAATTTTGTAAGAACTTGTAAGACTTTTAGAGCGTGTCTGAAAAACGGTTTTCGCAAGCTGCGAGTCCCAGTTTGTGGGAGATTTTGTCCGAATGAAGGCGGCTTAAGACCGCTACGGCAACCGAATGAGGGCAAACTATACCGCAAAGTGGGGCTTGCAGCTTGCGGAAATGCTTTTTCAGATACGCTCCAGGATCAAATCCGATTTTACGTGGCAGGAAACTTCAGCGAACTTTCCTGCCACGCAAAAAATCAGCCACAGAAACCCTTTCGGAAAACTGTGGCTGATGCTTTACCCTCTACTTTTTCAGAATCACATCGATGACTGTATCGACTCCATCCGGCAATACCGGGTCTTCGCCGAGATCGGCGAATGCCATGGTCGGATAATCGCTGTGTACCCAGCTTGTGGAAACCGGGATTTCCGCGCCGGTTGCGACGTAGCGGATCGCCTGAATTTCTTCTTTTTTCACGCCGGGCAGCGGCAGCGGCCCAACGGTATTTTCATAGACATGAAAATACAGATGGTTTCCGTGGCGCGTCACACGGCCAAAGTCCGGTTTCTCAATACCGGCTTTTCCGCAGCCGTAAATGCTCTCTCCGTTTTTCTTCATCCACTTTCCAATCTCAGCCAGCCGTTCGATCGACTCCTCCGGGATATTTCCCCTGGCGTCCGGGCCGACATTCAAAAGCAGGTTTCCACCCTTCGATACGCACTCGACCAGCTTTTTGATCAGCATCGGTGCCGGTTTGAAGAAGTGGTCGTTGGCACAATAACCCCAGTGATTGTTCATCGTAACGCAGGATTCCCAGGCGATATCGTTTCCATTTACATCCTGGATGCCGTTCGGCGGAATCATCTGCTCCGGGCTCACAAAGTCGCCGTGGTACGAGGTCGGATTTCCGGCCGCCAGAGAACCGTAGCCCTCTCCGCTCACCTCGAGACGGTTGTCGATGATGACATCCGGCTGGAGCTTCCGCACCATATTGATCAGCTCCGTCGCTTTCCATGCTTCGCCGCGCAGCGTATCGTAGGAAAAGTCAAACCACAGCACATCGAGCTTTCCGTAGTTTGTGCAGATCTCGCGTACCTGATTGTGCATGTAGGTCAGATAGCGGTCGAAATCGCGGTCATCGTTTTTGTATGCCGGGTTGTTCCGCATCGGGTGGTTCCGGTCGCCGTAATGTGGGAAATCGTCGTGGAACCAGTCGAGCAGGGAGAAATACAAACCGACCTTCAGTCCTTCTGCGCGGACGGCATCAACGTACTCTGCAACGAGGTCGCGGCCGCATTTCGTGTTGGTGGATTTGAAATCGGTATACTGGCTGTCGAAGAGGCAGAATCCATCGTGATGCTTGGCAGTCAGAACCACGTATTTCATACCGGCCTCTTTCGCCGCCTTGGCCCATTTCCGCGGCTCGAAATCAACAGGATTGAACTCCTCAAAATATTTCATGTAATCTTCTTTTGGAATCTGCTCGGTACTCCGCACCCATTCTCCGCGTGCCGGGATGGCATAAAGTCCCCAGTGGATAAACATGCCGAAACGTGCGTCGCGGTACCACTCCATCCGCCTGTCATAGGCTTCTCTGTCAAATTTGTACATCGTTTTGCTTCCTCCTGTTTTAGTTTTATATTGGTAATGATTCAGAGTACCATTTCGCATGGCTCTGAATCGTTACGTCAAGCGGATATTCGCAATCCGCTTCGCTGCTTGATTCGGTTAAATCTTGATTTTCACCCATTTTCCCTGTTTGAATCGGATCGTTGCAAAGATAAACCGTGACATCTGATCCGCCAGCACGCCGAACCAGATTCCGACGATGCCAAGCCCCAGCGTGTAACCGCCAAGATACGAAACGATCGTACGAATAAATGTAACGCTGATCATAGATGCAACTGCCGTATAAAGCGTATCTCCCGCACCGCGCAGGCATCCCATGTAAATAACCTGACAGATCTGGAAAATGACGACGAAGATAATGACATGGATGATGCTGACACCGATTTCAATGATATGCTGTTCTTCGAAAAACAGGCTGTACAGCCATCTTCCGCCGAAAAGATAAATGGCAACGAGGCATACTGCGATGCCCGCGCCGATCAGACGGCACGTTCTGCCGTACTCTTTCGCAAGATCCGGCTTTTTTGCGCCAAGGCTCCGGCCGATCAGTGCAACCGCTGCGGACTGGAGGCCATCGCCGAACGCAAACGAAAGCGACATAATATTCATGCCGACCTGATGTGCCGCCATCGCATCGGTGCCCTGTTTGGCCGCCATGATCGCCGTCATCATAAAGCCGATCCGCATGAAAACCTGCTCGAAAAACACACTGTACCCGACCCTGACCAGGCTGATGAACGCTGCAAGCGTCGGTTTAATTTTGTTCTTCAGAATATAGCCAAGGTTCAGAAATCCGTCTTGCTTTGTGATGGAAAGGATGCTCATCACACATCCGACAACCGTTCCTGTGACGGTTGCCAGTGCCGCACCCTGAATGCCGAGTGCCGGGAACCCGAAATGGCCGTTGATCAGAAGATAATTCAGGATAATATTAATCGTATTTGATGTTACATTTGTGCGCATCGTGATTTTTGTATTGCCCGCACCACGCTGTGCCGAGTTGATCCCCATCTGGATACAGTTAAAAATCATACCGCCCATGATGATACGGAAATATGTTACTGCGCCATTATGAGTCTCCGCCGTTGAACCGCACAGATGGATAATCGGACTTGCAAACGCCACAAATCCAACACTGAATGCAGCTGCCGCAAGGATAATAAATACAAGCGCAGTTACCAGAGTCTCATTCGCCGCACCCTGCCTCTGCTCTCCGCGCCGCCGCGCAACGAGAGCCGAAATCGACACATTCAGCGCAAAGAAAAACGCCAGGCCAAGCAGCTTCGGCTGTGTCGTCAGACCGACCGCGGCAACTGCGTAGGAGCCAAGCGAGCTTACCATCAGCGAATCTACAAGACCCGCAAATGCAATGAAAAACGACTCCACGATCGCCGGCCACGCCATGTTGACGGCGGTCTGGAATGTGTCCTTGTGGTATTTCCCCTGTAACTTGTTTCCTAAGTACCCAATTTCTTTTCCTCTCTTTCGTCCCAATACCAATTTCTATTTTACTTTGTTTTAACAGAAGGGTCAATACGGTACCGGCAGAAAAAAGCCAGCCGCAAAAGCAAAATTCTTTTCGCTTTTTGTGGCTGGCTTTTCTTTTATCTTTCCGTAGCGATTCAGACCCCCATCTTGATTCCGCTTACGCTACATCCCAGTATTGCTTCTTATTTTTTCAGTCACAAATTCTGCCTTATTCTCCGTCATGCTGTCGCTTCCGATGAAGACTTCGAAAGCACCGTTTTCACTTTCTACACGCTCATTTTCTGTCAGGAAGCGAAGCTCTTCTTCTGTGATTTTGAAGATGACTTCGGTTTCTTCTCCCGGCTGAAGGGTTACCTTGCAGAAATCTTTCAGCTCTTTCACCGGGCGTACCACGGATGCGGCTACGTCGTGGATGTAAAGCTGTACGGTCTCGGTTCCCTTTGTATCGCCGGTGTTTTTCACGGTTACGGAGGCTTTAATCTCATCTTCCATGCCAAGCTCTGCCTTGTCCAGTTTCACATCTGAAATTGCAAAGCTGGTGTAGCCAAGGCCATATCCGAACGGGAACAGTGGTGCGTTCGGGATATCGAGGTATTTGGAGCGGAAGCGGTCTTTGTCTTTGCCCGGCACATGCGGTCTTCCGGTGGAATACTCGTTGTAGTGAACCGGCACCTGGCCTACAGAGTACGGGAAGCTCATGGTCAGCTTACCGCTTGGAGCGTATGCGCCGAAAACAACATCTGCGATTGCATTGGCACCCTCGGTACCCGGCATCCATACTTCAAGAACGGCTTTTGCTTTCGATACGACATCGCGCAGGTCGAGCGGACGGCCGTTGAAGAGAACAACGACAACGTTTTCATTGACTTCTGAAACGCGCTCAAGCAGTCTCTGCTGGATTTCCGGGATGCGGATGTTCGCGTTGCTGGTTGCCTCGCCGGACTGCAGACGGTCCTCACCGATCGCAAGAACGACAACCTCGGCCTCCTTTGCTGCGTTTACAGCCTCAAGAAGCATTGCCTCCTCTTCCTCCGGTGTATGGGACTGCTCCATCGCTTCACCGAAGCCCTCCAGACGGATGTCGGAGCCGAGCATCGGGGAACCTGCATGGAAGCTCATGTTTGTCGTATCTGCCTGCGCTTTTACGGCCTCTTCCAGATTTGTCACATCCTTTGCATCTCCGATGAAGGACCAGGCGCCCATCAGGTTTCTGCTGTGGACATACGGTCCGACCCAGGCAATTTTTTTCTCCTTGCCAAGCGGCAGGATTTTCTCTTCGTTTTTCAGCAGTACAAACGATTTTCTTGCGGCTTCTCTTGCCAGATCGCGGTGCTCTTTGCAGAGAATTACCTCTTTTTCTTTCGTCTCGTCTGCGTCTTTATACGGATTTTCAAACAGTCCCAGTTTGTTTTTCAGTTCCAAGATACGCATGCAGGACTCATTGATCAGATCCTCGGAAATCTTGCCCCCTCTTACAAGGCGCACAGGGTTTTCGCAGTAAATGCCGGTCATCATATCAATGTCAACGCCTGCCTCGGCGGAGCGGACAGCTGCCTCCTCACGGTCTGCGCAGTAGCCGTGGTAAATAATCTCCTCGATTGCCGCCCAGTCGGAAATCAGAACGCCGTCAAATCCCATCTCGTCACGCAGAATGCCGCGCATCAGTTTCTTGTTTCCGGTTGCCGGAACACCGTTTACCGTGTTGAAGGAAGTCATTACCATCGCTGCGCCTGCATCGATGCCGGCTTTGTAGGACGGCAGATAGAAGTCACGGAAGGTATGCTCGGAAAGCTCTACCGTATTGTAGTCTCTTCCTGCTGTCGGAGCACCATAGCCTGCGAAATGCTTCACACAGGAAGCAATCTTGTACGGCTCCTTCAGATCGTCTCCCTGGAATCCGCGCACCATTCCGGCACAGAACAGACCGTTCAGATACGGATCCTCACCGGTAGACTCCATGACACGGCCCCATCTTGCATCGCGGACCAGGTCAGTCATCGGTGCGAAGGTTACGTGAAGGCCGGAAACGGCTGCCTCTTTTGCAGCAACTGCCGCACACTTTTCGGACAGCTCCGGTTCAAACGTTGCGCCCTGTCCCAGCGGAATCGGGAAAATGGTCTTGAAGCCGTTGATGATATCCAGCATGAACAACATCGGGATGTGATGCGGGTGCTGCTCCACAAAATCCTTCTGGATTTTCTTTAACGTTTCTGCACCCATGCTGCCCAGGATGGAACCGGAAAGCGCTACATTTTCCGGCGTAAATCCTTTATCCGCCATCGGTCCCATGGCTGTGATGTCCATATCTTTATTGAAGAAGGCACCCACCACCTGGCTCATCTGGTTCACTTTTTCTTCCAGCGTCATGTCGGCCAGAAGCTCTTTTAATTTCTGCTCGGTCATTTTTTCTCCTCCATACCTCGTTTTTGCTGTATCTGCTTCTTCAGAAACCCCTAAAATGTCAGAAAAATATCATTTTTCCGTTTTTTCTGAATCTTATACTGAAATTTTACCACATCTGATCTGAAAAAAATATCCCCTGATCCGACCTTTTTCTTTCACTATTCCGACCTGTTTGCTGCTGTTCCGGTACGTAAGAAAGTGATAAAATCCTCTGTTATTTCCCGGACATGTGAAGGGTGGCTTTCCGCTATTTTTCACTAAAACTTCTTCGGTATTCCAGCGGTGCGTATCCCGTATTGTCCTTAAACATCTTCGTAAAGTACGAGAAATTGCTGTACCCCACATACAGCGACACCGTATTGATCGGCAGCGTGCTCTGTGTTAGAAGCTTTTTTGCCTCCTCCACCCGCTTTTGGATGATATAATTACTGATCGAAATACCCTTTTCTTTTTTAAAAATCCGGGACAGATAATCCGTATTCAAAAAGACAAGCTCCCCAAGCTCCTCCCGGTGAATCTCCTCCCGGTAATGTGCATCGATATAAGCGCATACCTGGCTCGTAACCGAATCTGATTTGTTGATGTACTGTCTGTACTGCACTGCTTTCCGAACCAGTACCCCGGCATATTCCATCATCTCTTCTCTGCCATAAAGGGAATTCCGATGCAGGTTTTCCATGTCCGCATCTGCAAACAGTGCATACGCCTTGATCTCCCGTTCCGAAAGCCATGCATACACCACCTGCGTCAGATCGGTACGGAGTGCTACCAGAAGCTCCCTAGTAATCATTCCTTCCCGCTCCGTCCGGTCAAGGTATTTCTGCAGCCGCTCCAGCAGCTCCTCCGGTTTTTCCTCCGAAAGCAGAGCTTTCCATACATCCAGCTCCCTATTTTCGTAGCTGGTCTGCGGAGCCTGAAATTCGTTCAGAAACAGCACCTCGTTTCGCACGGAAAGGCTTCCCTCCCGCATTTTCTGAAGATTCCGGCTCTGCTTTTGCATCCCCAGTACAGATTCCCACTGTCCGGCACCGCACCACAGCTCCGGGTAGATTTTTTCATTCATCCACGCAACAAATTGCTGCAGAATTTCACAGTCCCGCCCGCCGTCCTGCGGGAATGCTTTTTCCCTTGACTGTGTAACAATCCAGTAGATGCCCGGTTCCTGGTAAAAAACAGTATCTACCGCAATATCCGTTTCCTCATACAGTTCCGACAGCACATTTTCGATCACAAATTCCATGGTCGCCGTATCCCACATTTCCCGCTTATTGCTCTTTATTTCCGGCATCAGACAAATCAGCCGGAAATAGTGTCCCGGTCCGTATGGCAGCTGACGCTGTGCTGCCGTTTCGCAGAATTTTTCCTCGGAGAAACCGCTTTTCAGCACATTTTTCCAGATATCCTGCTGCAGAATTTTTCTGTTCTGATTCCACTTGATGCTTTCCTGCCTGAGATCCTGTATTTTCTTTTCTTTCGCAACGGATTCCGCCGCACGCTGTACGGCCTCCTTCAGCTTTTCAAAATCAATGGGCTTTAGCAGATAATCGACACTGTTCAGCTGTATCGCTCTTCTGGCATAGTCAAACTCCGCATAGCTTGTCAGGAAGATGACCTGTACCTTCAGCTCCTCTTTCCTGACCCACTCCACAAAGTCGAATCCCATTCCGCCCGGCATCACGATATCGCTGATTACAATATCAATATCCACCATTCCCATGATGTTCTTCGCCTGCTGTACGGAAAACGCAGTGTACACCTCGCTCACCCCGGTCTCTGTAAGATCGAGATTTCTTTTGATACTTTCAATCACGTACTCTTCATCATCCACGAGCAATAGTTTCATGTTCTTCTCCCCCTGTCTTGTATGGAATATGGATATCTACAATTGCTCCGCCGAGCGGGCTGTTATCGAAATGAATCTCTCCTGTATCACCATAATAATAACGGAATCGTTTCAGGCAGTTTTCAATCCCGATATGCTTTCCATGCTCGGAAATATCTTCCCCTGCTTTCAGCCTTTGCAGCGTCTCCTCCGGGAAGCCGTTTCCGGTGTCCGAAATATAAATGTTGACATACTTTTCTTCGCCGCGGTCCTCCGGGTAAACCGTCACGGAAATCAGCGGAACCGTCTCCAGCGTCAGGGCATGTTTTGCCGCATTCTCTACAAACACCTGAATCAGAAACGGGAAGATTACCGCGTCTTTCACTTCTTCATGGACTTCAAAATAATAGGTGAATTTTTCCGGATAGCGCAGCAGCAGAATTTTGAGGTAATTTTCGCAGTGATTCGTCTCCGCCGTCACCGGCACCATCTCGCTTGTATTGCGGAAAATATAGGCGAGATAATCGGACGTAATACGGCTCATCGACTTTGCATGGTCGTACTGTCCGAAGTCAATCATGCTGTAAATAAAGTTCAGACAGTTCATGTAAAAATGCGGACGAATCTGGATTTTCAGGTAATCCATCTCGATTTTCTGTTTTTCCAGCTCCTGCTCATACAGCGTGATCTTCAGACGTCGGATCTGATGAATCATGTTTCGGAATTTATCGTCAATCTGCTCCAGCTCTACCAGATTTCCTTCCGACATCTGATAGGTGAGATCCCCATTGTCATATTTTTGAAGATTTTCCGTAAACATAGCGACCGGCTTCAAGATTTTTGTTTTCAGATGGAACAGCAGCACGGAACCGGCAATCACCATCAGAAAAGCAACGCCAAGAAGGGCAAACACACTTCCCGTCATCAGATTTAAGACTCCCGTCCAGGAGATTTTAATCCGGATTTCAAACGGCGCCTGCGAAAGTTCCTGCCGGAAGGTGTAATTGTCGGTATTAATTTTCGAATTGTCCGTTACAATTCCTTTTTCCGTCAGTGTTCCGATGCTTTTCCCGTTCTGGTCAACGAGACTGACATAGCCGCTCTTTCCAAGAGACAGTTCAGAGAACGGTTCCAGAATTGTCTTCAGATTGACGTAGCAGCCGAGTCCAACGCCCTGACTCTGCGCTACCTTGAGCATATAAACATCGTCTCCCTGGCACATCACGGTCCATTTTTTCTTAACTGCATACGTCTGCTGCGACAGGCTTTTGATCCTGCGCTTCAGCGCTTCCTGCAAATAGGGATCAACGGCGTAAAGCCCGTCGGATGAAATGCTCAGCTGATATAAGCTGTCATCCTTCTGCGTATAGAGAAAAACATTGTAATCCGTTCCAAAATCCCACGCTGCAGATACATAATTCCTTCGCAGCTGCGTAATGACATATTCCTCATACTGATCCTTCTCCATCAGATCCATATATTTCCAGAACGCAGAATCCGGGTTGGAGCTGTCCATTACAGTCGAGAACAGGTTTCGGCTGATTCGAAAAAAACGGTTATCCAGCTCATCCGTATACAGCTTTGAAATCTCTTCCAGCTGCTCATATACCTGCCGCTGCGTCCGGTTCAGAATAAGCACGCTCCCAGCCAGAAAAAGCAGCAGCATACTCAGCAGGCAGATCAAAAGATAACGCCCCTGCTGCGCCAGTGTTGTTTTTTTTCGTCTGTTTTTGAAATATGCATGAAGTTTCCTCCTTTTTTCTGTTCCGGTACGCTCGAAATTTTTCCGTGTTTGATTTTACGAACTGATCTTTTTTTCTGAATATAATACAGCAGAAAAACAGTACACCTCATGTTTCCATGAGTCTGTACTGTTTTTCTGATTTATGTCGGAAACACCGAAATGTTTCTCTTTTTTATTCCTGCATGGAAAATCATCCCTTTACCGCACCAAGTGTGATACCTTCTGCGAAGTATTTCTGAAGGAACGGATAGATGATAAACAGCGGCAGCATGGCGATAAATGCGATTGCCATACGGATCGAGGTTGTCGGCAGCTTTGCCACCTCCGCGCCGATATTTCCGGTTACTTTTCCACTTGCCAGGTACTGAATATCGGTGATCATCTGATTCAGCAGGTTCTGGATGCTGTAAAGCTTCTGGCCTTCATTTCCTGATAAATAGTATAAACCATTTGTCCAGTCATTCCAATAGCCAAGTGCGGAAAACAGTCCCATTGTTACCAGAATCGGTTTTCCAAGCGGCAGTGTGATGCTGGTGAAAATCTTCATGTGTCCGGCGCCATCGATTTTGGCTGCCTCGAACAGCGCGTCCGGGATACTGGTGTTAAAGTAGCTTCGGATCATCAGCACGTTGTTTGCGCTTAACAGGAAGCCTGGAACAATCAATGCCCAGATCGTGTTTTTGATGTGAAAATACTTTACATACATCAAGTAGGTCGGCACCAGTCCGCCGTTGAACAGCATCGTGAAGAATACGAAAAAGGTAATTGCTCTGCGGTACGGCAGCTTTTTAATCGAAAGCGGATATGCCAACAGAGCGGACATCGCAAGGTTTGCAGCGGTACCGACGATGGTTACAAAAATGGTAATTCCGTATGCTCTCAGGATTTTCTCGCCCTGGCGGATGATATAGGAGTAAGCATAGAAGCTGAATTTCTCCGGGAAGAACGAATATCCGTTGCGGATCAGTGTGTTTTCATCGGTCAGTGAGGAAATAAATACGAGTACAAACGGCAGTATAATGGATAACGTAATCAGAATGAGTACTACATTAATCCAGAACTGGAAACGTTTTGCTTTTTTTGAATTTGTCATACTTCCATCCTCCTAGAATAATGCCTGGTCTTTGTCTACTTTGCGGACAATCCAGTTGCTCAACATTACGACACAGAAGCCTACCAGAGACTGGTATACACCGGCTGCAGATGACATACTGATATTTCCTTGTTCAATCAGGGCACGGTATACGTAGGTATCGATAACGTTTGTGGTCGGGAACAGAACACCGGAGTTCATCGGCACCTGATAGAACAGACCGAAATCGGAATAGAAAATTCTTCCGATGCTGAGGAGCAGCAGGGTGATGATGGTCGGAACGAGGCTCGGCAGTGTGATTTTCGTAATCTCCTGCCATTTGCTTGCACCGTCCAGTCTTGCAGCCTCATAGAAGGAAGGATCGATACCGATCAGGGATGCGATGTAAATCAGGCATCCGTATCCTACGCCCTTCCAGCAGTTCGCGATAATCAGGATCGCCGGCCAGTATTTCGGTTTCTGGTACCACTGAATCGGGTCAATGTGGAACAACGGAAGGATCGAGTTGTTGACAAGACCATTTTCTGCACTCAGAAGCGCATATACGATGTAGCTTAAGATAACCATGGACATCAAAAACGGAAGAAGAATCGCGCTCTGGTACACTTTTTTGAGTTTTGTGTTTCTTACCTCCGTAATCAGAATCGCAATGGCAATTCCGACTACCATGTTTACAAGAATAAATGCAACGTTATACAGCAACGTGTTTCTTGTAATGATCCATGCATCCTTGGAAGCAAACAGGAACTTGAAGTTTTTAAGTCCTGCCCACGGGCTTGCCCAGATACCTTTCGCAAAATTCAGTTTTTTAAACGCAATCACCATACCTGCCATCGGGATATAGTTGTTGATCAGCAGATACAGAAGTGCCGGAAGCATCATCAGATAAAGCGGCCAGTATTCCTTCAGCACGTTTTTCTTTTTTCCTTTTTTAACCTCTGCTTTTTTCATTAAAGCGTGTCTCCTTTTATGAGGGCTGTTTTTTCAGGTTCTTTCACAGAGAAAGCTCCACATCTTTTCGAGTAAGAGTGGAGCCTTCGGTTACTGTATCACACCGGATTTTCTTCCGCCCCGGTCGTGTTCTTTTTACAAATTATGGTGCCTATTTCTCTGCAAGAAATGCATCCAGCTGCTCCTGCTTTGCAGCAATAACATCATCGATTCCCGCATCGTCCAGTGCCTCCAGGAACTGTGGAAGCAGTTCTTCCGGATCTCCGGAGCCGCTGCTAAGTGCGCCGTTGTACTGGCTGATTACGTTGTTCAGGGCTGATACCTGATCCGCATATTCGCTGTTATCAAAGACAAATCCCAGTGCTTTCGACTCGATACCGGAAGCGTTGAACTCCTGCATTTTGTCCCAGAGCTGCGGGTCAGATCCATCCCATTTGTATGCGATGAACTGGTTCGGAAGCTCCCATCCACAGTTAAAGCTGTAGCCTGCATTGTCTGCTGTTACACCGTCCGGGTAGTTGATGATTCCGTTTTCTTCATCTTCTACTACGTAGTCGGTTCCCTCTTCGCCCCAGTTCAGAAGGTTCATGACCTCCGGGCTGCCATAGATATAATCGAGAACCTGCATTGCTTTTTCCGGATTTTCGGAGTTCTGTGCTACAGAGAAGATAATTCCGCCGTAAGAGGATGAGTTGATGATCGGCTGATCATAGAACGGTACGATTTCAAACTCATATCCTGTGGAGCTCTGGAACTCAACCGGGGTACCTGGATGATAAGCAAAGAACAAGGAGAAGAGATTTCCTGCTTTGCATACGGTTCTCCAGTTTTCTGTGTTTGTTCCGGCATCCTTGCTGATGTAGCCTTTCTGATACCAGTCATGCAGCATAGTTGCAGTCTCCTTGTACCAGTCGCTTGCAAAGTAGTTTTCTACGGTTGTGCTGTTGGTCTGATCCATCAGAGCGCCCGTGTTGGCATCGCCAAGTCCATCAGCGCGGGACAGACGGCTCAGAGGCGTATCACTGTTGTTGCTGGAGAACAGCATTGTCATATCAGGCTCGCCTGCCTGTACGGTCTCAAATACTTTCTCCATATCCTTCGGCTCTTTGATTTCATCGGTATTGATATTATACTTTTCTACCAGGTCTTTTCTCATGAAGATGGCTGGAATGCTGCCTCGTTCGATCTGGTTCGGAACGCCATAGACAAACCCATCAATCTGATTTGTTTTTGCAATATCCTCGCCATAGATATCTTTCAGGTTTGTGCCGTATTTGTCAATCAGTTCAGACATATCCATGATCTGGCCGGAATGCATATACTGTACAGCTGTTGTTGCATTTGTGTACAGAAGATCGATTTTCTCATCGCCGGAAAGCATCAGCTGTAACTGCTGAGATGCGCTTGCCCACGGAAGAACAACGATATCGAGCTTTGCATTCAGCTCCGGCTCCAGAATCTCGTTGATTTTTTTCTTCGATTCTCTCTTCATCCTGCTGCTGGCTGCCCTGCAGTACCATAGTTACAGTGTACGGCTCGCCTTTTTCCTCTGTCTTTGCTGTGCTTCCGGAAGCTGCGGAGAACCGGAATCAGAACTGGATCCTGTGCTTCCGCATGCTGCCATGGAAAATGCCATGGTTGCTGCAGAATGCCTGCTAACACTTTTTTCTTCATACTTTTTCTCCTTTTCACGTATCGTGTTGTGTGACCTTTGATGGTTGTATTATAGCAGGATTTTGACTTACAACTCTATAACTGATTTGACTTTGAAGTATCACTCTTCCGACCTTTGTGTCTTTTTTGTGTCTTTTTTCTGTCAAAAATCTTCCACCATCTTTGCCCCTTCTGCCCCATCGAGTTCGGTCACGGTTCCATTCATGACACGGTAGACTCTCTGGCAGAGGCCGAGGACACTCGGACGGTGCGTCGTAACGATACAGGTTTTGTTGGGACGCTGACGGATGATGTTTCGGAGGACGTTTCGTTCCGTCGTGACATCCAGTGCCGAGGTGGCTTCATCTAGAAGCAGCACCGGGGCATCGCGGAGGACGGCACGGGCGATGGCAAGCCGCTGGGACTGGCCTTCGGAGAAACCGCGGCCACGTTCCCCGACGCGGCTGTTGATGGTATCCGGCAGATGCTGGACGAAATCCCAGGCGCAGGAGATTTTGAGCGCTTCGATGATCTCCTCGTCGGTCGCATCCTCTTTTACCATGCGCATATTTTCGGCGATTGTGCCGGAAAGGATCGTATTTCCCTGCGGAACATAGGCGAAGAGATGACGCGTTTCGGCGTTCATGGGAACCGTTTTTCCGTTTGAGGCAATGATTACGGTTTCCCCCTCCTGCGGGCGGATGAGACCGAGAATCAGGCGGATCATCGTTGTTTTTCCCTCGCCGGACGGGCCAACCAACGCTACAATCTCGCCGGGGGCGGCCTGAAACTCCGATCTGGTGATTACTTTGTTTCCTTCTATATAAGAAAATTCTACCCCATGCATCTGTACCCGGAAGCCATCCTTGGCCAGTGGATCAAGCGCGGCGCTATCCGGGATATGGACCTCTTTTGGCAGCTCTACGAGCTCACGGATCCGGTGCGCCGAGACGGAGCTGTTGAGGAAGGACGGAATAATTGAAATCACGTTTCCAAACGCGCCGGAAAGGTTACTCCGCTGCTGCAGGAACAGCGTCATGGTTCCATAGGTAATGTCGTGCGTCCACAGACGGAACAGGCAGTATCCGAACGCCGTAAACTCCACCGCACTCCCGAGAATAGACATTACGATATTGGTTTTAATCGTAAACAGATTATATTTCAGGCTGATGTCTTTGAAAAGTCCCTGCCACCAGCGCATCTTTTTGCTGTAATACGGTGCGATGCCAAACGACTTGATCGTATCAAAATTGTAGAATGCTTCTACCTCAAAGCTCATCAGGTTGCTGCTCATCTCGCGCACTTTTTTGCTGTATTCCCGCTGACGGCGGATCATAAAACGGGACATCAGAAGCAGGAACGGTGCGCTTAAAAAAAGCAATCAGTGCCATAACCCAGTCATAATGCAGGATTACGAAAAAGGTGGCAATAAACCGATACACGGCAATGATAATCGTCGGGAGCCAGCTGATTGCGTTGCCGCTGACCGTTCCAATGTCGCCGTTGAAACGGTTGAGTACGTCACCGTTTGCGTATTTGCTGATTTCCAGCCAGTCCGCATCAACGATTTTGTCAAAAATATCCGCCTGGATGTCGTTGTTGATGGCGATACCAAGCTTCGTTGAAATGCGGTTGATGACACTCTCAAACCCAAGGCTGAACACGGTGCTTCCGATCATGATGCAAAGCAGCAGCGGGAGCTTCTGTATCTGGTATCCGGTGATGATATCGATCAGGTATTTTCCTGCCACGCTGCCGACAAGCCCAAGCGAAGTGCTTAAGATACCGAGAATCGTATAAAAAACAATCGCACCCTTATAGCGCGCGCTGTAGCCAAAAATCCATTTCCAGTCATCGATGATTTCCGAGAACGTTCCGTTTTTCCATCGCTCCGACAGGATGCGGAGAGACTCGAAGGGAGCGTCTTTACTTTTCTCTTTGGATTCTTCCTGCATGCGCGTCTCCTCTCTTTTTCCCGTCTGCGGTACGGATCATATCGTATTTTTTCAGCAACTCGACACGTCCCGCACCCACTTCAATGCTCAATTTCTGTCCTTTTTCTCCCTGCCCCAGCCATTTCAGGATTCGCTCCACGTATGCAGCCGGGAGCAAAAACGGATACCTCGCCGCATAGGGATACTTGTTTTTCATATAGGAAGCTTCCGGAACCAGCGATTTCCAGATTCCCCCGGCTGTGTGCTTTTCCATTCCGGTTTCTGCCGCATACAGGGTAATGTTTGCACTGTGGATCCGCCCCGCGCTCGATTTTCCGAACGAACCGGCATCGAGAATATCGATCAGAAGCGCTTCGGAATCCGAGTGAAGCTTCTTTGCGGCACGGACTGCCCCACTTGCTTCATAGGAAAAGCCCAGATACCGCTCGCCGATATCCAGCAGATTGATACAGAAGCACGTCATATGATACTCTTCGCACAGCTGCCAGAACATTTCCCAGTCTATTTTTCTTCCATATATACGAATCATCTGTACCATATCACAGATCTGACGGATCCCGACGCCGCCGTGAAGAAAGTGCTTGAAGCTGTGACAGAGAAGATAGAAAAGATGATGCGTTTCTTCTAAGGTAAAAATACTCTGACCCTGCACTTCCACCCTGGATGGATGCGCAAAAAACATCGGAAAATGCACGGTTCAGATAACCATAGGCAGAGGATTCTGTGCTGAACAGCCTGGTATGTGTTTCATAGAAGACCCCTGTTTTCGGATGAATGTAGCCCATCTCTTCCGGGGCATCACCGTCTTTGGCACCATTTGGCATTGCGGTTTCTTTGTCCCGCACAAAGCCCTTCCTCATAAAACAGGCATCTACTGTTGCAAAATCCTTTGCCGAAATCAGAAGATCCTCATCCCCGGACGGGCGCAGATCCGGCTTCGGATAGAGACTTCTGCACACAATTCCTTTCATCACCAGCGGCTGCACGCCCAGATGCTCCAGCTCCTTTTCATCGGAAAGAAACAGCGCTGTACGCGAAACCTGCTGCAAAACACTCTGCATTGCCTGCGTTTTTACCTGTCTGCGAAGCTCGTCCGGAAGTTCTGCAAATTCCGGTGTTTTTCCCACAACATCGTAGACCGCTGACAGCAGCGAATGCTGTGCCGCGAGGACAAACAGATGATTCCATTGTTTTTCTGTCAGCCCCTGAATTTCCGCCGGCGATGCTTTTTCTTCTGTCAAAAACGCACGAATCACCGCAAGGAATGCGGTTTCTGTTTCTGTAATCATCTTCTTTTCCTTTCATTTTCTCTGCACGCATCATTTTTCTTTTTATCCACACCGAATAACCGGGCATATCCATGCATCAGAATCGGGCGAAGCGGGATGATGCGAATCCAGACCTGTGCAAAAAACTCCCACCAGAACGTTCCCGGTACAAGTATTTTTCCTTTTCGTTCCACTTTTGTCACCCATGCAAAGATCTGCTTCCGTTGCACATGATGCTCGATTTCCGTCTGTGCATCCCCGATTATGTCATAACCGTCTGCATGAACGCGGCAGATCCGATGCACGACAAACTGTCCGCCCGGCCGCTCGTAAAATACGATATCACCTTTCCGAAGTTCCCGCTCCGGCGCTCGGAAGAAAATACTGTCGCGTCCATGAATCAGAAACGGCGCCATGCTGCTCCCGGAAATCACCATACGCACTTCTCTGCCCTGCTCTACAAGTTCTTTCAGCATTCCGACATAGGCACGTGTATCCATCATTTTCATGCATGTTTCTCCCTTTTCTGAATCATGTTTTTGTGCAGTGCAGCTGCATATGTTTCACATTCGAACGAACCGATCCCGATCTCCTGCTCCAGCGTTTTCACCGCATCTTCTGAAATGTCGCACGCCAGATGATACACCGGAACTTTTCCAGCAAGCTGTTCGAGAAGGTCAAGACTGTGCACCAGTCCCTCCCTGTCCCAGCGGTTCATGGTGATCTGTCCGTACAGGTTTGTAAATGCCTCTGCCGGGCGAAGCCGCCACGCCTGGTTCAGCTTCGCCTGGCTCAGCATCACGATGCATCCGACTGGCAGTTTTTGTTTTCGCAGACCTCCGACGTTCCGCAGACCGGCCAGCCGTTTGCTGTCCACATTTTGCCATCGTATTCAAGCAATGCCTTATCACCGTTTACGGTGCGGCTTCCCCGGTACTGCTCCCAAAGGCCCGCCTGCGTAGTTTTGCCCGTTCCAGATGGTGCTGAAAAGAGCATGGCCTTCCCCTGATACTCCAGGTATGCACAGTGCAGAATCAGGCATGGCCGCTCCGACAGGCGGCGTTCCAGTGCAAGAAGAGACAGAAATACAACCTCATATTTTGCAACTCCATCCAGATACCATCTCCCGACAAACACCTGTGCATGCTTTTGTGCCGTCTCACGATACAGTGCATAGGGACGCTCTTCTCCTTTCACACCGATCAGGCGGCTCTCCAGCCCTTCCCCGTTACGAAACACCTGCAAATCGACCCGGTTTACAAGTAACTCACCCTCCGCCTCCGGAAGTATATCGACAATAGTAATGGTATAGGTATAGTCTGTCGACTCCTTTTCCACCGCAAACTTTTCCATATCCGCCGGAAGGACCAGCTCCTCCGGAAAGCGCAGCCGGAAGGAAAAGCTTCCTGTCTGAAATGTTTTTTCCATAAAAACTCCTCTTTTTTCTCTGTGATCTTCCATTTTCCACACATCGTGTCACGATCCCTTTTTCCGCATTTATGATAGCAAAAAAAAGATGCTCAGTCAATTGTTTACTCCTGTTATGTAATGTAACTTGTAATTTTTTTACTTCCTTTTCTTTCCTGCTTTTCCTTGACTTTTCCACCTTTTTCTCTTATAATTACTTGTAATGATAACTGTAATTGCATTTCTGCGCGCTTTCTCCTATTTTACCGGTTTGACGGCAGAAATGGTGTTCGCCCGAAAAGGCACGGCACTTTGCAAGAGGAGGTTTTGATGGAACCAATGGCTTCTCCGACCCGGTCGGATCTGTTACAAACGATAAGAGAAAAAGAAATATCGTGTCAGCGCCGATTATCTGCTGCGTGAAATCGCAGGAGAATACGCGATCATTCCCGTCGGGGCAGCGTCTCAGATTTCGAATGCTGTAATGGTTCCAAACGATACCGCCGTATTCCTCTGGAATACATTTTTGCAGCCGCATACCATTTCGGAGGTCGTTGCACAGGCTGCAGAAGAGTATGAGGCTCCGGAGAAAAAAAATTCAAGATTCCGTATTAAACTTTGTGCATGATACTTTAAAATATCAATTATTAGAGGAGGTTGTTTCATTATGAGAAAAGAGTGGATGGAACCTGTCATTGAGGTTCAGGAATTTGTTGCAAATGAGTATGTGGCGGCTTGTGAAAGCGGAATGGTTTATAAATTTACCTGTGATGCTCCTGGAGGACCGTTGTATTATTATCCTGAGGGTGATGGTAAAATTAATGGAGAATACACTGGCCATGGATCTGCAGAATTGTTAGGTCTCTTCTATCACCCATGCGATGCTAAACACGAAGCCAGTGTAACAAGTGACTTTTACGATGGATTTGTTGATTACAATCATAACAGACGGCAGGATCCTAACGAAGGAGTCATTGTATGGCGCGGTCCAAACAATAATAACGGACATGCAACCATCGAATTAAACATGAATTCCTGGGCGACCGCAAAATCCTGATTGTTCCCACAACATCATATTTTTTCAAACGACTGTAAAAGGATCGAACCAACCGTTTCGATCCTTTTCTTTCTGTTCCCAGGCAAAGCGGATATTCGCAATCCGCTTCGCTACTTGCTTGATTCAGTTCATCCCTGGTCCTCTGGACCGGTTTTTGTTTTTTCGGAGGAATTTTTATGAACTATATGGACGACGCTTCGACCTTTGAGCATTCCCTTCTCCAGAAAGCCCGCCAGAAGCACATTCCCGTTACCGGCGCGCTTGAGCTTCTGCCGCTTTGCAATATGAACTGCGACATGTGCTATGTCCGTCTGTCCCGTTCAGAAATGGAACGGCAGGGACGGCTTCGCACGGTGGAGGAATGGGTTCGCCTTGCAGAACAGATGCAGAAGGCCGGTACCGTTTTTCTTCTTCTGACCGGTGGGGAGCCGCTGCTCTTTCCGGATTTTAAAACGCTGTATCGCAGGCTTCGAAATCTGGGCATGATTCTTACTATCAATACAAACGGAACTCTGCTGGACGAAGCCTGGGCTGATTTTTTTGCCACATACCCGCCGCGCCGCATCAACATCACGCTCTATGGTGCCGATGCCGCTTCCTACGACCGTCTGTGTCATTTTCCGCAGGGCTTCGATCAGACCCTTCGCGCAGTCCGGCTGCTCCGCGCGCGAAACGTGGATGTGAAGATCAGCTGCTCTGTAACCAAAAAGAATCCGCAGGATTTTTCCAGGATTTTTGCCCTCGGAAAAGAGCTCGGTGTCCCTGTTCACGCCGATCACTATATGATGCCCGCCGTCCGGGAACGCTCCCTCCCCTTCGATGCGCAGGTACGCCTGCACCCAGGGGACGCTGCCGCGCTGGCCTTTCAGGCGCTGAAGCTGCAGCTGGACGCCGATATTTTCCGGCAATATGTCCGGGAATCCGTCCGTCGTGTCAGCGACCCGGCTTTCCCGCGGGGGGACGGCCACATTTCCTGTCTTGCCGGGAACTGCTCCTTCTTTATCAACTGGCAGGGCCGGCTTTTCCCCTGTGTGATGCTTTCAGAGCTGTCGGCGCCGGTCTTTGATCTCGGCTTTTTGGCAGCCTGGGAAACGGTTTCCGCAAAAGCCCGGAATCTTTCGCTTAGCACAAAATGCCGGCAATGCCGTTTCCGGCCGATCTGCCGCACCTGCGCAGCAGCTTCCTTTTTAGAGACCGGTTCGTATCAGGGCGCGCCCGATTATCTCTGCCGCTATGCTGAACATTATTATGATCTGCTGCTCGCCGAGCTCGCTTCCTTTTCTTCCGATCCGTCATAAGTTGTATCTGAGCAAAAAAACAAAAACTCCCGCCGGAATCCATTTGGTGGTTTTCCGGCGGGAGCCTCTTTGCGGTTTCGTATCCTTTTTCTTATTCCCGGTACTCTTCCTCAATATTTTTTACAGCGCGAAGCTTGTTTGCATAGGCAAGGATCTCTTCCTTCGGATAATTCTGTTTCCGACACCAGGTTAAGATTTCTTCTTTTACCTCTTCCGGCATTTTGTTGTTCATGCGGAGACAGTCGCAGAAGGTTCTTTTCGGTGCATAATAGCGGTAAGATCCGAACTCTGTTTCTTTCTCACAGATTTCGCCCGGAAGACCTGCATTTTGGAAATAAAAACGTCTGATTTCAAAATTTTCCAGCTCCATCTTTTTCCGGTCTGTGCGGGATGTGGCAACCGCAATGGTTTCCGGCTCTTTTTCCAGCATTCCGGCAAGCCATGCAGCGCTGTCCATACAGATCACCGCGCGCGGGTTTACCTTTGCAATTTCTATATATTGATAGTCTTTTGGCTTTTCATAGCCGCACTCTTTGCACCAATACCATCCGCGTGCAAAACGTTCAAGACTTCCTTCCTCTTCCATTTCTGCAAGCTGCAGTACGGTCACCTGATGATCGCGGAGGTCTGAAAAGCTCATATAGCCATGATGTTGTTTAAATAAAGTCGTAATCTTCTGGTATGTTTTAAAAAGCATATCTTTTTTCCCCTTTCAGGATGTGTAACATCGTTTTTCATCTATAGGCGTTTGCACATATAATATTCCAATTTTCATCGAATGGCAAGCCTTAATTTCCGAAAGATTGTTTTTTCTCTGTATTTTTGTCATTCCTGCAAAAGAAGAGAGAAGAGACCGGATTTTTCACTATGAAAACCCGGTCTCTTCTCTCTTTTTTAGGTACTGTTTCTTTCTCTGTACGGTCTCTGTAACCATTCAGAGTCTCTCTTCATGCCATGCCGCATCCGACCGGCTTTTTATTCCTTTGCCGTTTCCAGAATCTCTTTCAGGTACTGAAGAAACAGCTGACATTCTTCCATCGTTCCCACGCTCACACGGCTCATCTCAAAAGCGCCGATACGGATGCCCTTTTCCATCAGCTGTTCCTGAATCCAGGCAGGATCTTTTCCGGTATCGAAGTAGATGAAATTCGACTGGGACGGATAAACCCTGCAGCCAAGCGCTGCCATCTCTTTTTCCAGATATTCTCTTCCCTCCACGATTTTGGCTTTCTGCTCCTGATAATATTCCTGGTCTGCCAGGCCTGCCACTGCCGCTTTCTGGGCACAGACATTCAGGTTCCAGGAAGCGGAACATTTCCGCATGATTCCAATCAGCTCTTCGGATCCCAGCGCATAGCCGACACGAAGGCCTGCCATCGCATAATATTTGGAAAAGGTGCGGAGAACCAGAATCGGTTTTTCCGGATGCGCTTTCATATAATCAACCATACTGCAGCAGTCCGGCTCGGTAGCAAACTCCATGTATGCCTCATCCATCACCAGCAGCACGTCCTCCGGAAGGGTATCTGCGAATGCCTCCAGCTCCCCGATCGGCACATACGTTCCGGTCGGGTTATTCGGATTGCAGATCACCACAATTTTTGTTTTTTCACCGATTTTTTCTTTCATGGCAGGCAGATTAAATTTCTGCTCCTCGGTTACCGGTACGGAAACCGGCACACCGCCATTTAAATACGCCATGTCGGCAAATGCCCCGTAGGTCGGAGCGGAAAACAGTACCTCATCTCCCTCGTCCAGAAAGGTCAGTCCGATCATATCGATCATCGCACTCGATCCGGCTCCGGTCAGTACATTTTCTGCTTTTAATCCGTACTGTTCTGCCACCTTCTGTTTCAGCAGTACTGCCGCAAAGTCAGGATAAAAATGGCTTCCCGCCATGGAGTCCTCCAGTGCCGCCACTGCCTTCGGTGACATTCCGTAATTGTTTTCGTTTAATCCCATATGGATCAGTTTTGAGGTGTCCTTCGCAAATGCTTTCTGACGTTTGCTCGGCGGCATACTCTGTAATGCGTGGCTGATGATTTTATTTACTTCCATATTCATTTCCTCCTGTTTCCACGGCTTCTATTGTTTTTTTTCCGGAAAATTACCGTTTTACGGCTCCCCTCGAAACAGCTGCTAAGCCATCTGCGGAGCCTTCCCGTTTTCCGATTTTTTGCTTAAGACTCAGAAGAGCTGTCTCCTAATACCAGATATTTGGTACGGATCATGTTTCTGGACGGGTCAATCTCAAAGTTTGTGATGTCGGTGCTTACCAGATAAATATTGGAAGAATTCAGTACCGGTACGCCGAAACAGTAGTCGTTTACCAGTACGCTCTCAGCCTGGTGCAGCAGCTCAAATCTGGCGGCCGGATCGCTTTCCTCATTCGACTGTGCCATCAGTTCATCATACTCCGGGCAGTTGGTCTTGTTATCGTTGTAGCTGTCGTTGGAGCGGTACATGGAAAGGAAGGTGAACGGATCGGTAAAGTCTGCGGTCCATCTCATGCGGGCAAGCTGGAAATCGCCGGATCTTCTCTCTGCTACCTGTACCTGCTGCTCTTCTGCCTGAAGCTCCACCTCGATGCCAAGGTTTGTTTTCCACTGTGCCTGCAGGGCCTGTGCCATATCGCTGTCAAGCTGGAGGCTCGGATATTTGTAGGTGATGGCCGGGAAGCCTTCTCCATCCGGGTAACCGGCCTCTGCCAGAAGCTCTTTTGCCTTGTCCGGATCAAAGCCGATCGGATCTTCCTCTGCTTCCTCTGCCCAGTCCTTGCCGCTTGCGGAGGATTTCAGATGTTTTGCTACGAAGAAATCACTTGCCTCATAAGAGGAACCGCACGCGGAAGCTACCTCATCGCGGTTGACTGCCATAGAGAACGCCTGGCGGACGCGGACATCGTCAAATGGTGCTTCATTTACATTGAACAGTACATAATAACTAGTCTGAGATGGAGAAGCAATCAGCTCATCGCTGTCTTTATACTCGTCCATAACGGTATAATCTGCTGAGATAAAGTTCAGCTCACCGGATTTATACGCATTGATGATGGACTGTGTATCGTCCATAACCATTTTTTTGATCGTATCGGTTTTGATCCGGTCTGCCTGAACGTAATTTTCATTTTTCTTATAAACGCTGTACTGATTCGGTACATACTCTGCGAGGTAGTACGGTCCGCAGCTTACCAGCGCATCCATGTCATTTCCCATTGCCCAGTCGCCGTTGGTCTCAGTCTGAAGCTCACGATGCGTCGGCATATAAACCGGAAGTACAAAGAGCTGTTCGAAGTAAGCGCACGGCTCCTTTAAGTTGAACACAATGGTCTTGTCATCGCTGGTGTCTACGCCAAGACCGCTCTCATCGCCGGTTCCGTTGTACATTTCCTCAGCTCCCGCAATCGGGTAAAGCATTGAGGAATAACCACTCTTGCAGTTCGGATCCAGTGCGCGGACAATGGTATTTTTGAAATCGGCACTTGTCACATCGTCTCCGTTGCTCCATTTTGCATCGCTGCGGAGGTGTACGGTGTACTGTGTCATATCCTCATTGACATCAACGCTTTCTGCCAGAATGTAATCCCAGGAACCGTCCTCTTTCATTTCCATGATCGGGGCCATACACACATCATCGTAGGACCACCACCACAGAGAGCTTTCTCCTGCACTGTCCAGAGATCCGGACTCTGTATTCATCGTTGTTACAATCATATCGGAAGTACTGCCGCTTTTGCCTCCTCCGGAAGAGCTTCTGCTTCCTCCGCTGCTTCCGCATCCGGCAAGGGATCCTGCCAGAAGAACAGCCGCTGCCACTGTCGCTGTTGTTTTCCATAATTTTTTCATAATGTCACCTCCTAGTTTGTCAGTTTGATTCTCGGGTCAATGAGGGAACAAATGATATCCACTGCCAGGTTTGCAACGGTGATAATCACACCGATGAAAACACTGAAGCCAAGGACTACGGTGTAATCACGGTTCGTGATCGCATTCGTAAATTCACGTCCGATTCCGGGAATGGAAAAAATAGATTCTACAACAAAGCTTCCTGTGATCAGAAATGCGATGGCTGGTCCGAAATAGGTGACAACCGGGATCAGTGCATTTTTAAGGACGTGACGCGCGGTGATGTACAGATTGCTAAGTCCCTTCGCTCTTGCCATCGTTACGTAATCCATCTGGATCGCCTCGGAATACGTACTCTTGGTCAGTCTGGCAATCGAAGCGATCTGTCCGAATGACTGTGCTGCCACCGGAAGAATGTAGTTGGCCGGAGAACCAAGACCGACGATCGGAAGTACCGGCCACCAGACACCGAAAACCATCATCAGCAGGATTGCTGTGACGAATCCCGGGATACTGACCCCCAGCGTCGCAATTCCAAGCAAGGTGTTTTTCACTGCCAGCCGCTTGCTCGTCGCCATCCAGATACCCATCAGAATACCGACGAAAGCGGATACCGCGATAGAGAGAAGTCCGATGCTTAGCGTGTACGGAAATCCTCTTGCGATCAGTGTATTAACAGAAACGTTCTTTTTATAAGAAATGCAGAGATCTCCGTGCATCAGATTTTCCATGTAAAGAATATACTGTTTCCACATGGGTTCATCCAGTCCGTAGGTCGATTCGAGCTGTTCAATCGCGCTCTGGGAAAGATTATCCGCCTCGAACGGGCTGCCCGGCATAATCCGAATCAGGAAAAAGGTAATGGTGATCAGTGCCCAGATCGTCACCACTCCGATGAATAAACGTTTTATGATGTATCTTACCATGCAGCATTCCTCCCGTTCCGGCTTTTTTAGCTCAGAAGAGGCAGCCGAACGATCTGTTCTGGCTGCCTCTTTGCACCTTTTTACTGTCTTTTGTTTTTATAATGCTTCCTCGCCGCGCTGGCCGGTACGAACCCGGATGACATCTGCCACTTTCTCGACAAAAATCTTTCCGTCTCCGATATTTCCGGTACACAGCTTCTTTTCCAGGAAGCCTTTTAATACTTCAATTGTCTTATCGTCACCAACGGTCTCGAATTTGCATTTCATCAGTACATTCGGTCCGCTCATGGTTCCACGGTACATCACCCGGTAACCCTTCTGGTTTCCATATCCGGTGATATCCGTTTCCATCACGCCGTACACGGCACACGATTCCATGATGTCGATGACATCCTCCCGGTTCGCGGGTTTGACAATAACTGTCAGCTTTTTCATATCCGCACCACCTTTTTTATTGATCCTTTTTTATTTATCATTATGGAAGTGGAAGTTTGCATAAGCGCTGCATCCGTGCTCGTGCATATCCAATCCGTCGATCTCTTCCTTCTCGGTTACGCGAAGTCCGATGGTCTTTTTCAGGACGAAGAACAGAATGAACGCCAGGATCAGGGTATATGCTGCAACTGCTACAAAACCGATCATCTGGGTGATAAAGCTGCATCCCTCGCCGAAAATACCGGTGAATAAGGTTCCGAGTGCTCCACAGACACCGTGTACACTGATTGCACCAACCGGGTCATCGATTTTTACGACTTTATCAAAGAATTCAACTGCGAATACAACGACAACACCTGCAACTGCTCCAATGAACAGTGCCTCGTAATCATTGACTACATCACAGCTTGCTGTAATAGCTACCAGTCCGGCCAGTGCGCCGTTCATTGTCATACTGATATCCGGTTTTCCATAACGTACCCAGGTAACAATCAGGGTAACAAGTGTTGCTGCTGCTGCCGCAAGGTTTGTAGTCATGGCAATGTCGCCAAGATTATAGGTTGCTGCTGTGGTAGATCCACAGTTAAATCCGAACCAGCAGAACCAGAGGATAAAGACACCAAGTGCTCCAAGCGGAAGGTTATGACCAGGAATAGCAACCGGTTTTCCCCTTTTGTATATTTTCCGATACGAGGTCCGACCATTTTTGCACCGGCAAGGGCACACAGACCGCCGACCATATGAACTGCCGTAGATCCTGCAAAATCATGGAACCCGATCTGGCTTAACCAGCCGCCGCCCCAGATCCAGTGTCCGGTGATCGGATAAATGAAAACGCTGATGGCTGCGGAGTAAATCAAATAAGAGATGAATTTGGTTCTCTCTGCCATAGCACCTGATACAATCGTGGCCGATGTTGCACAGAACACGGTCTGGAAAATCATAAATACGCCGATCGGCAGTCCGTTGAACATGCCGTCTGCATCTGCCAGCGATTTCGGATGAAAGAAACCTGCTGTTCCGATAAATGCATTGCTTCCTCCGAACATCAGCGCAAATCCGATGATAAAGAAGAAAATAGAGCCGAGCACGAAATCCATCATATTCTTCATCAGAATGTTTCCGGAGTTTTTCGCTCTTGTAAATCCTGTCTCCACCATGGCAAATCCGGCCTGCATAAAATACACCAGAAAGGCTCCGACCATGGTCCATACGATATTGAGTAATACCTGTGTGTTTTCCATAATAAGTTCCTCCTCATTCCCATCTTACCTGTTCCCGTCTGCAGATCTTCTGAAACGGTCATCCTGAAACGGTAGCTTTCAGATTTTTTAAAGTGCCTGTTCGCCGTGCTCACCTGTCCGGATCCGCACTGCATCTTCGACATCGTAAACGAAAATTTTTCCATCGCCGTAGTTTCCGGTTGACAGGTTTTTCACAACAAAATCAACGATTTTCGGAACCTTGTCGTCCTCCACAACGGTCTCCACTTTAACCTTCGGAAGCATTTTGGCCACGATTTCCGCTCCACGGTACATCTGACGATATCCCTTCTGATTTCCATATCCAAGGATATTTGTGATCATCATACCGTTTGCCTTCTGCTCCTCGAGGAGTAGCTCCAGGTTTTCGAGGCTCTCCGGACGAATTACAATTTCCAGCTTTTTCATGATTCTCCCTCCCTTTCCGAACCGGCTCCTGTACAGCTTCTGATTTTTCCGGCTGCGGATTTCTTTTTTATCCGCCTTCCCGATTTTCTCTTCCATTCATTTACCGGCTCTGCTGCTTCTATATAGAAATCTGTTTTCTGACAGATTTTCTAACCTCTTCTTTCATGCCTGGACTGTTCCGCAGCTCTGCTGTTTTTACAGTTGTTTTTACAGTCGTTTTTTTGCAGCTGTTTTCACAATCCGCTGTTTTTAATTAATCACACTTGTCGGCATTCCCTCCAGGTAAGACCGGAAGTTTTTCACCGCCAGATCTACTGCGCGGAGTCTTGCTGCCTTCGGCTGCCAGGCGATATGGGAAGTAATAAAGGTGTACGGCGACTGCATCAGCGGAATCTGATACTGCGGCGGCTCATTTGCGACAACATCGAGTCCTGCCATATAAACCTTTCTCGATTCCAGCGCCTCAAGAAGCGCCTCCTCATCGATGATGATTCCCATCGTTTTCTGGTAGAGCTCAATCTGCGGCACGAACAGTTGATTGTAGCTTGCCTGCGGATTCGTTTCTTTTTCTTTCCAGTACCCTGTTTTGGTGTAATCGCTCTGTACCGTCACGTTATGACAGATGTTCATGAGCAGTGCCATCGCATACTGGGCAATGGTGACATCGCCGTAAATCGTATTCGTTATGGTCAAGCCCCGGCGTCTTGTCATTTCCACATCGAAGTCTTCAAATCCATGTCCCAGCGTTGCGATATATTTCAGATTCGGATGCGCTTCAAAGAGCTTTTCGTTGATCACTCCTTTGTGGACCCAGATACCAAGTGCTGCGTCGGCGTTCCCGATCTGACTGCTGTAATCTTCGAAGGTGTACCTCTTTTTCTCCTGATGGATGATACGGAACTTTCCGATCTGTGGTACGGTCTGCAGCATTTTGTTCCACTCTGCTTCTATTTCTTCGTACGTCAGATCGATGGTTCCCGGGTCTCCCTGAAAAACGACTACCTCATAGTTTTCTTCTTTCATACGCCTCGCCTCCTGTTGTGCAATCAGTCCGCAGATCATCACGAGCTGTTCGGCTGCGTGACACGCTGTTTTCTTATCCCCGCTTCCGAGGAACTGTGCTCCGACAACGGAACCGCCGCTTGCCATCGATGTGAAAATCACGATCAGCAGTACGCAGATCGTATTGACAAGTGAGATTCCGGAAACAGCCGTTTCACCGACCCCGGATACCATCACCATATCTGCCATACCGACGGTAACGGCCAGCACCTGTTCCACAATCAAGGGAACGATCAGCCGGACCAGACGCTTTCGGTCAAATAAGACGTTTGTGTTTTCCATCGGACTTTCTCCTTTCCGGTAAAATCAAAAGGCGACCTGGAAGTCTTCCTTCCAGATCGCCCCGTTGCGAACTCTTTACTGACGTTTCTCCTTTGGATTGAAAAACGCGGCACGAAGCTTTCCCTTCGTACCGCGCCTTCGCGAATCCATTACTTATATGGAGTTTATCTTGAAAAACAGACAGAGCGTTTTCCGGTTTTCTGAGAGTGTTTTTTGGGAGAAATAAAACCTTGGAGAAAGGGAGAAAATTACAAACGGAGCGATTCTATTCCCAGAACCGCTCCGTTGCGTTATCTTTACTCTATTCTTTTTCTCTGCTGTTTTTCAACATAGGCACATTCTAGCGGAATTCCCGCTTTTTGTCAATCCTTAAATTTTTTGATGATTTTCGGTCTTTTGCGTCAGTTCTGTCAATTTTACACAATTTCACCGATGTTTTTTCGGTTGTTTCTGAATATTTTTCTCATGAACCTTTGAAATTTCTTTGTTTTCTTTTAAAATCGCGGAAAAACTCCGGCAAAATTCTGTGAAAATTCAGAGCGAACGCCAGACTTGGCATTCATCAAATATCCGCTACCTGTCTGGAGCGTGTTTGAAAAAAGCTCTGTTATGTCAGATCCAGTCAAAATCTCCGCCGGTAATCGCAAGACTTAAGAGTGCATCCATCTTTTCCACTTCCTCTTCGCCCTCAATTTTTTGCAGCAGCACTGCGGTGTCCAGCACATCCTCCAAAGATTCGCCAGGTCCGATTTCATAATCCACCTCCGCCTCGCAGTCCGGGCATGGGATTTTTTCCATCGTCTGAAGGGATAAAAAGCGGTTGCCGCATTTCTTGCATTCATAATAACCACATGTTTTGGTTCCGTCTGGTACGTAATACATTTTTTCATACTCCTTTTTATTTTTCATACTTCTCAATGATACACTGATGTTCTTTTACCGCATCCGTGAACTCGCTGCGGACTTCTTCATTTGGAATGTACGCCATCTGTTCTCTTCGATCGTATGCCAGATAGCCTAAGTGAATCAGTGCAGTTAAAACGTCATCTTTATTTTAAATGTCACCATATCATTCTGATACGATTTTCGTTTTTACTTTCACTCGTTCCCCGGACATCATCGTAATAATGTCTGTTATAATATGCATCCAATTACGTATCGGATTCTACATCTTAATTCCGCAGTATTCCCATGTCACTGTATCGAGCAAGAGGAACTCCTCTGTTCCAATCGGCTTTCCATCTCTGTAAGTTGAAAACACATCCGTGCTAATCAGATTTCCCTCTTTCGTAATTGCATCCATAGGTGTATGACCTACAACCTGCAACAACTTACGTGGCTTATATAATCTCATTTTTGAATGCTGTGGTCTCAGCCAGATCGGCGATGCATCATTCCACATCTCGATTCTTCCGAGCTGATTAATCGTCTCTAACACAGCATCCACATCATTATATTTTGCCCGCGGAACATATTCCTCTACAAAGAAATTCAGTACGCCTCCATGAGAAAAGAGAACATTGTCTATTCTGTGAACATATTTAATGGGATTATCTTCTGGAACAGCCTCTCGCAAATCCAACAACTTTCTTTGCACTGTCATTGAAGCCATGGAGCTATAACCGCTCTCCAGACAATGCCACAGATAACTCAAATCGTGATTCCCGTAGCACCAGGCTGTTTCCGGAAATGCTTTTGCAAACCGAATAGCCTCATCATAAGTTTCTTCATAAAGTCCGACATTATATTGCTTGTCCCAATCATCAGGGATGTCCATCAGACATACCGCTCGATCAGCAATTCCCTGATGCATAAGAGCTGTAGCCTGTTTAAACATCTGCGGTTTAAGATGAACATCAGGAATTACTAATATCTTCATACCATCATACCTTCTTATACTATTCTACTGGATATATCACCCTTTGTCCGGATATCTTCCAACTGATACCGCATTTGCAATGTCTTAATCCAATGAACTGCTGTTTCATAGCACCACCACAGACAGGACATCGTTTTGCTTTTGATCTCATCGCTTACCATGCTCAAATTAAGCTTCTCTTCTCCATTTACCTGAGGTACAGGTGATCAAGATGCCGAAGCGATGACACAGCCGAACGTTCTGGCAAACAAAACTTTCTGCACATCATCGGGGTAGAATTTGACCCAAAACATTACAAAGGGAAAGTGACCCTGTATGCCAAAAACATTATACAACAAAAAACACTGATTGGTAGACTTCATCAATATTTTTTTCTACAAATATTTTTATATTATATCATCCACACATGAAATCAAATACATAGCACTGTAAAATCAAAGTAAATATTTCGATCAACAGAACCTTTTATGACAACATCTCTTTCACACAAGTACTTCGATAATCACTTGGTGATATTTTATATCTTTCTTTAAATACTCGGTTAAATGTTCTCTGACTTTCAAATCCACTATCCAGACAAATGTTTGTAATAGAATCACTCGTATTTTCCAAACGATGGCATGCATAGTTCAGCCTTGCATCGTTAAGATATTGATTAAAGTTTCTATGGAATGTCTTGGAAAAGAGTCTGGATAAAACATATTTGCTCACGCCCAGGTCTTTTGCCATCTCTTCCAACGAAAACTTCTTCTTGAAATTTGCTGATATATAGGAAACTGTCTGGTAAATAAGATCGTTGCTCCCCACACTGCTCTTTTCTACCAAATTTAATTTTCCTATGCAGCGTGCCAACACAATTTGAAGATATGCCTGTGCAACAGTAATATCCGACTGTTCTGTCTCTAAAATTGCATTTATAACCCTATATACCTCCGGTTCAACCTTTTCCGCTTTGATGATTGGGTATTCAGGAGCCATGGATTGCATGATATCTGCAAATTTGACTATCGTAAATGGCGATGCAATCAGATAAGTCGCTTTATTTACACCGGGTGTCAGTACCTGATAGTGATGAATAACATCTGGAAATACAAAGCCTATATCTCCTTTTTCCATATGGTATAGTTCCTGTCCGACACCAAGTTCTAATGCTCCACTTGTTACACAAACGATCTCCAGTGCATTATGAAGATGTGGTTCAATATGTTTTGACTTCCTATTTATTGCTATAATCTCCTCTTTTGTGTCAACATATTTTAACTGCATGAAATACTCCCCTTTGCAACATTTGTCTATATCTTCTTTCGATTTGGCAAGCAATCCTTTTACACCTATCTTATAATCAACTTGTAAATAAGGAAAGGAGGAATTGCAAATGAGCAACCTAAAAAAATATCTGAATGACCTTTTAGTATTCTACACTGAATATTTTGAGCATCCTTACCATGTATAAATACTAAAAGGACTATTTTGTGAAAACTGAATATTTTCTTAAGGCCATTTCACAAAAATGAAGTGGTCCTTTTTTATTTTCAAAATACAGTTCTATCACTTTATATATAGAAAAAAGCACTGTCTCATCGAGCAACGACCAGACAACGCTTTCTCCTGTCAATTCTAATTTATGTCTGATGCATCTGTTACTTCATCTGCAGCAATTCCTTTTTCTGCTTTCAGTTTTTTATTTGCATCTTCTACATTCATTCTTGAAAGTGCAAACATAATCAATACATCAAAGATTAACGGAAGCCAAAGATACATGAACTGCATCATATCAAGTGCAGACTGTGGCTGAGTTGCATTTGTTCCGACATATCCACTGAACTCAAGCATCCATCCAACAACAGCGGTTCCAATACCTCCACCGATTTTTACACCAAGAGAAGTACAAGAGTACATCGTTCCGTCAATTCTCTTTCCCTGCGTAAGATAAGTGTATTCAGAGCAAGATGCGATAACTGCATTCATATCTCCCTGCCATGGTCCCTGACCTAAGGCTGCAAGAGCTGTAAATGCCATCATCAGCGGAACACTGCCCATATATCCGGCAACAACAACAAGTGCTCTACCGATGACTGCTAAGACGTAACCTCTTAAGTTCAGTTTATACATACCTTTCCACTTACCAACTAATGTCGGTGTGAAAATCAGGGCAATGATCAGTGGAATATTTACTGCCCATGCAAATTGTCCAAACAAATTCTTATTTTTCAGTACCCATGTCATGTAATAAATGCCAGCTCCAATCATGGCACCATATAACTGCTGTAAAATATATGTTCCACAAATCATCATGTAATATTTGTTTTTAACAAGAAGCTTGAATGCCTGTACCATTCCGTACTTTTCATTATCATTCTTTACTTCTCCTTCATTAAGTTCTTCCTCCGGAAGTTCCTTAACAGAAAGTGCTGAAATCGTATTTACGACCAGACCAATGATTGCATAGATAATAGCAACCGTTCTCCATGCCGCAGCATCTCCACCACATTTATCTACAAATCCAACTGTAATCGCCTGAATCAGAAGACTTGTTGAAAATGCAAAAATAAAACGGTAAGATCCCATCTGCACACGCTCTTTGCTGTTCTTTGTAATCAGTGACGTAAGTGCTGAATAAGCAATATTGTTTGCTGTATAAAACACACCATTTAACAGTGTATAAGAAATAAAGAACCATGCATATTTAGCCGTTGTTCCAAAGCTGACTGGTACTGCAAAGCAGCAGACCAGCGTAATGGCACAACCAATGTATCCGTATAGCATCCAGGGTTTCGCTTTTCCCATTTTACTGTGTGTTTTGTCAATCATTGATCCAAAAAATATATCCGTAAAACCATCAAATAGTTTTGATACGGCAATCAGGGTACCCACGACACCTGCAGCAAGTCCTACCGAGTCCGTCAGATAGACCATCATAAAAGATGTCAGGAACGCATAGACTACATTACCTGCAACATCACCTGATCCGTATCCAATTTTGTTATACCATTTCAAATACTTTTTTTCTTCCATCGAATTTCTTTGCTCCTCATCTTCATCGCACTTAGAATCTCAATATGTCTAACCGTATGATGTCTAATTCTAATTTTTTCTCTGTTTTTGTCTGATTGCTCTGTATATCCGGACTTTACATTGCAATCAGACTATCCTTCTTTGTTTACGGGTTACATGAAACTTTATTATCCCTTTACATACGGTATCAGCGTAAACTGGAACCGGAATAATACATCATCAAATCGGTACTGATCTAATACAACTGGACCACAACTATTAGAACCAATGCCATTTAATGCGTAGTCAACACAGAATACTACACTATCTGATTCTATTAATTCATAATTATGCGTTTTCTTCTCAAGTTCTTCCTGTGTATAATAAGAAGCATTGAATGAAAATGCCTTTTCTGCGGATGCCACAATTCCATATCGGCTGTTGTTAAGCTCTACATATTCACAATCATAATGGCTTCCATTTTCCTGTGGACGGATATAGTCCTCATGTAAATCTCCTACATCTGCCCGGTATAAACCGTGGCTCGCAGCCTGATGTTTATCACAATAACTTTCCTGTGGTCCCATTCCAAAGTATCTTACAGCTGAAAGTTTTTTATCCAGGAACATCCTCACACCAAATCTCGGAAGATCCGGGAATTCATCGTCTTTTGTTACTGCAATATCTGCATCAATCTTTCCAGCAGCTTCTATTTTCCATGTAATCGTCACATCAAGAATCTTCTGTACTGTCTCTGCCACAACGGAAGCATGGCTTGTAATCTTCACACCATGTTTTCCCTGCACAACCTCTGTCGTATAGGCTCTTGTGTAAGCCTTATCATAGTGGGCTTTCTTCCATTCAGACTTGATGTACATATCGTTATCTGTTGGAGCTCTCCAAATATTTAATTCCATCGGATGGTTCAAGTATTCCCGCCCTGCGAATTTCATCTCTGTAAAGAGTGCAGTACGTTTGTCTATGGTATAAGCAAATTCACGCCCCTTGATATGAATCTGTGTATCATTTTCATTTACCTGTAATTCAGAGTCCACTACTGTTTTTGGTATCCATTTCTCTGCAAGTTTACATTTTGTATCCTCTTTACTTACCTCAATTTCATCAAATCCAAGAATATGGTCTTCATCCAACAGTGGCAATTCTTTTTTCTAGATGGTAAATAAGTTTTAAATAACATTTCCCATTCTCTGGAACATTGATCTTCAGGTTTGTTTTTCCTTCCCCGTGTGGTGCCACAGAAAACTCCGGAAGTATGCCTTTGCTGATCACAAGACCATCCTGTGTCAGCTCATAACTAATCTTCACATAATCTTTCAAGTCATCAAAATCCATGTAGTTATGAAGCACCAGTTCTCCGCTTTCTTTGTCATAGGAAATAACCCTTGCCGGGCGATAAACATTCTTGTATTCCAAAAGTCCTGTATGTACCGTTCTGTCCGGATATACTAATCCATCCATACAGAAGTTGCCATCATGAATTTCTTCGCCATGGTCGCCCCCATAAGCATATATAGTCTTTCCATTCTCAGCAGTTCCATGAGCAATCGCATGGTCACACCATTCCCAGACAAAGCCGCCGCACATTTTATCATTATCCTGAATCATCTGGAAGTAATCTTCAAAATCTCCAGGTCCGTTTCCCATGCTGTGACAGTACTCTACCAAAAGGAAGGGTTTGCTTCCATCTTTATCCAGATATTCCTGAATTTCGGAAAGCGCTGGGTACATCCGGCTGTACACATCCAGATTGCTGTAATCATATGTTTCATCATAATTACGGTATCTTGCACTCTCATATTGTGTGATACGGTCTGGATCAAAATTCTTTGTCCATTCCAGTGCTTTTTCAAAGTTGCAGCCATAAGCACTCTCATTTCCCATTGACCACATAACAATACAGAAACGGTTTTTGTCACGTTCCACCATGAGTTTTACGCGATCAACGATTGCCTCTTCCCATACCGGATCATCTGCAATCTTCTCATTCCATCGTTTGAACCGATTGTAATCGGTGTCTTCTTTTCTGTAGATCATAAATGGACCATGAGCTTCAATATCTGCTTCATCTATTACCATGAATCCATACTTGTCACACATTTCATAGAAAAATGGTGCGTTCGGATAGTGGCTGGAACGGATCGCATTAAAATTATGCTGCTTCATTAACGTAAGATCGGTTGTGAGCTGTTCCAGACTGATTGTAAATCCAGTAACCGGATCGGAATCATGTCGATTGACACCACGGAATTTAATCTTCTGTCCATTTAGGTAAATGACCTGGTCTTTAATCTCTATCTTTCTTAATGCAATGTGATCTACAATTACTTCATTCTCTGTTTCAAGAATCAGTTTATATAGATATGGATTTTCTGTATTCCAAAGTTCCGGACTTGCAATTTCTAATACAGCTGTTCCTTCTTCAGCAATACTTCCTAGTGCTACAACTGCTCCGTTTCTATCTTCAATCGAAATTTTTACATTTAACGGAGAGTAGAATTTCATTTCAATTTCTACTTTCGCAAGCATATCCTCAATTCTTGTTTTAATATGATAATCACTGATTGCCTGTTTTGGGCGTTTCAAAATGTACACATCCCGGAAAATACCACTCATACGGAATTTGTCCTGATCTTCCAAATAGGAACCATCACACCACTTCATGACCAGAACCGCTATGCTGTTCTCTCCGTCCCGAAGGAGGTCGGTGATATCAAACTCACTGGTCATATGAGAAACCTGGCTATACCCTACATAAGAGCCATTGATCCATACATAAAAGCAACTGTCTATTCCTTCAAAATTCAAGAAAGCTTTTGGTGCATTTTCATCTTTGTGATAGACAAAGGTATGTGCATATGTTCCACATGGAATATCCTGTGGTACATACGGTGGATCAAATGGGAACGGATACCTGATGTTTGTATACTGATGTGTGTCATATCCTGCCATCTGCCATACACTCGGAACCTGAATCTCATCAAAATTTTCTGTATCATAATCTTTCTCAAAGAAGGGTTCCTGAACATCATAGATACTGTTAAAATACTGGAACTTCCAAGTTCCGTTCAATAACTGCATTCGGTCTGACTCTTCCCTGTGCTCCACCAGGTTATCCATTCTTTTGGATGCCGGAATAAAATAGGCTCTGGCTGGCATTGTATTTTCATGCAGTACGCTTAAATCCTCATAATAACGTGGTACAATCATAAATAACTCTCCTTTAATACATATACATTTTTTTGCACTTTGTTTTTCCACAGCAAACCTTGTCTTTTACTTTTATGTTTACGCTTCTCTGTTTTGCTATATATATCTTATCCTAATCTGCAAAACATGTCTATGAATTGGATTAGACAAAATATGCACTAAATGATACAATGATAAAAAGTGCGAAAAGAGGTGCTGTCCTATGTATTTGAACACCGGTTATTTGAACCACTCACATATGGATTTCAAAGACAAAAGTCGTCCGCTGATTGTAGGTAGCTGTGGTACTTACCGTCTTTCCAGACATCCCAAACTTCCTACCTACCGTCCAAGGGGTCGTCTGGATTATCAGATTATATATATCACTGCTGGTTGTGGGCATTTTCATTTTGATAATGTAAATAACGAAACGATTGTTCCAGCCGGCAACATTGTACTGTACAGACCGAAAGAACTTCAGAAATATGAATATTACGGAGAAGATAAGGCAGAAGTATACTGGATTCACTTCACAGGAAGCAATGTGAAAAATATCTTACGTCAATATGGGTTTCCGGATAAAGAACGTGTCTTTCAAGTGGGTACATCTAATGAATATGAACAAATTTTCAAACGTATCATTATCGAGCTCCAACGCTGTCAAGACAATTATGAGGAAATGCTCGTCCTTTTGCTACGTCATCTTCTGATCAGTTTCCACCGGGAACTGACAAGAGAGCACATATTAAAAAAATGAATATCTTGATCATGAGATGGATAATGCTGTTACCTTTTTCAGTGAAAACTACAATCAAAATATCAATATTGATGATTATGCTGCCTCACGAGGCATGAGTGTCAGCTGGTTTATCCGAAACTTCAAAAAATACACAGGTTCTACACCAATGCAGTTTATTGTGGGAATCCGAATTAACAATGCCCAGATGTTACTTGAAACAACAACTTATTCCATCAATGAGATTTCTAAGATTATCGGATATGATAACCAGCTTTATTTCAGTCGGCTTTTTCACAAGTTGAAAGGATATTCGCCGAGAGAATACCGAAAGCTGAGAAACAAATTCTGAAATCCACAAAGAGGATACCACCGAATTATCAAAACAATGATTTGTGATATCCTCTTCTCACTTTTGCTATTCTTATTTTACAAACTCAGCCGAATAATAATACATATACTCATTATCTGTATCTATGTATTCTCCTGTAATGTCCTGTATCGGCAACGAACTCACTCCTTGTTCGCCATAGATCAGTGCTGCCAATCCTTGCTCTGTTCCGTACTCTATCGTGCTTTTGTTCTCTATAGAGGTCGCAGATCTTCCATAATATTCTCTGTTTGCAACACCTTTCAAGATTGGCGTTTCTGTCATATATTTTGAATATTC
>ENA-OQKJ01000024-OQKJ01000024.1-human-gut-metagenome-genome-assembly--contig:-NODE-24-length-44360-cov-4.788913_pt1 | contig 44360 bp, 36 predicted proteins | sample MGYA00242647_ERZ504795 | MGnify/ENA primary metagenome ERZ504795 (study PRJEB26092, sample SAMD00036398) | human gut metagenome | host: Homo sapiens | study: EMG produced TPA metagenomics assembly of...
TTTTTTTATTTGTTGTTTGCGTCTTATATCTGCTGATATATCTGCGTTTAGCGCAACGAAATTTCGTCGATGCGACGCAATTCCTCATCGCTGAACGTGGTGTTCTTCAACGCGCCGATATTGTCGAGCAGCTGCTGCGGGCGGGAAGCGCCGACAAGCACGGAGGTCACGTAACCGTCGTGCAGCAGCCAAGCGAGCGCCATTTCGGCAAGCGTCTGCCCGCGTTCGGCGGCAAGATCGTTCAGGTCGCGGATCTGCTGCAGGCGTTCCGGCGTCAACGCGCTTTCCTGCAGGAATCGACCGTCGTGTGCGATGCGGCTGTCTGCGGGCACGCCGTTGAGATAGCGGTTCGTGAGCAGACCCTGTTCGAGCGGCGAGAACGTGATAAGACCTTTGCCAAGCTTTTTGGCGGTTTTCTTCAATCCGTTGCGTTCCACGGTGCGGTCGAAAATGCTGTAACGGTTCTGGTTGATGATGAACGGCACATGCAGCTCATCGAGGATCGCGGTGGCCTTTTCCAGCGTCGGACCATCGTAATTGCTCAGGCCCACCGTAGAGTGCCTTGCCGCTTTGCACGGCGGTTGCCAACGCGCCCATGGTTTCTTCGAGCGGCGTGGAGGAATCCATGTGGTGATGGTAGAAAATGTCGACATAGTCGAGACCGAGGCGTTCGAGGCTTTGGTCGAGCGAGGCGAGTAGATATTTGCGGCTGCCGAGATCACCGTAGGGGCCGAGCCACATTTCGTAGCCGGCTTTGGTGCTGATGATCAGTTCGTCGCGATGATGATGGAAATATTCGCGCAGCAGACGGCCGCAGTTCTTTTCCGCACTGCCCGGCTCGGGACCGTAATTGTTGGCGAGATCGAAATGTGTGATGCCGTTGTCGAATGCGGTGAACACGATGTCACGCATAGTGGCGTACGGCGTGATATCGCCGAAATTATGCCAAAAGCCGAGCGAAACCGCTGGAAGTTTCAGGCCGCTCTCGCCCACATGATTGTAGGTCATGGAATCGTATCGAGCGGGTGACGGCGTGTAGACGGTGGTCGGTTCAAGCATGGTTCCTCCTTGAAAACTCTGCGTGTTCCGCTGTGCGCTGTGTTGCTTGAGTTGGCGCATGTCGTAAGTTTGTCGACGATACTATCGTCGCACTTCAAGTAAACTTGAATGCAAGTATCGTCGATAGTGTGTTTTCCGATGATTGACAATCGCAAGGAATCGCAAAATCGCTAGAAAAACCTAGAAAATCGTAGAAATGAGAAGGGAAATGGCAACATATACGATTCGTGAAGTCGCGCAACGATTCCATGTGCAGACGTCAACCTTGCGCTATTACGAGGATCAGGGGCTGCTGTGCGACGTGGAGCGCGACGATGCGGGGCGACGCGTGTACACCGACTCGCATATCGGGCGGCTCGAGGCGATCGCCTGCTTCAAACATGCGGGCATGAGCATCGATGAACTCAAACGCTTCTTCGCATACGAAAAAGACGAGCGTGCGCACATTGCGGACATGCTGGAATTGTTGGAATCGCGGCATCAAGCGATTTTGAAACAGCGGGCCGCGCTGGAAGAGGCGTACATGCATGTGTTGCGCAAACTGCACTTGTACCGCGACATTCAACGCAGCATCGAAACGGGGGCGCCATACCCGGATTGGGCGAATTATGATGGCAAGGATTTTCGCGCCGACGATCAGTGAAGTTCGGTGGACTGACGAAGATCAGTGAAGACTGGTTGGCGAAGGGCGGTGACGCCCAGTTGGCGAAAAAGCGGAAAATAAAAGGTGTGGAACCGCAAACTACAGTTCCACACCTTTAGAACACCTAGCAGAACGTCTAATAGAGACTGCTGCGACTCGTTTCAGCCCTACTTCAGCAGAGTGGCCACGGATGGCAGCAGGGCGCGCAACGCCTTGCCGCGATGGGAGATGGCGTTCTTTTCGGCCGGTTCCATCTGCGCGGACGTGAGCTTCTCGCCGGCTTCGACGGCACGCGCCGGCTGATCGTCGGGCACGAACAGCGGGTCGTAGCCGAATCCATGCTCGCCTTGCGGCTCATGCAACAGCACGCCCGGCATTTCGCCGGTTTCCACGATTTCCTGAGCGATCGCATGACGACCATCGGCGCCTGCGCCTGCTTCGGTTTGCGGCACCACCAGCGCGGCCGCGCAACGGAAACGCGCGGTACGCTTGGCATCCGGAATGTCGGCGATCTGCGCGAGCAGCAGCGCGTTGTTGGCTTTGTCATCGCCATGCTTGCCCGCCCAACGTGCGGAAAGAATGCCGGGGGCATTGCCCATCACGTCCACAATCAGACCGGAATCGTCGGCGATTGCCGGGCAGCCCGTACGTGCGGCCACATCACGGGCCTTGAGCAGCGCGTTCTCTTGGAAGGTCACGCCATCTTCCACCGGATCCGGCAGATTCAGCGAACCGGCCGACACCAGCTCCACCTGATCCGCGTCCGCACCCAGGCAATCTTCCAGAATGCGGTTGATTTCAACGAGTTTGCCCTCGTTATGCGTTGCGACGATGATTCTCACGTTCCGATTCCTTTCGTTGCTGTTCGTTGCTGTTCGTTGCTTCGTTGATGTCGGCTTGCCTGACGTGCGTTTGACGTGCCCTGACTTGCCTAACCTACGATTGGTTTGCGAGGCCAGCCTGCGGTCGGCTTACGTCCGACTTGCAGCCTTCAGTCCTGTGCGAGCGCGGACTGCTGTGCGTCCTGCAGTTCCTTGTTGCCCTTTTCCGCCAGGTCAAGCAGCGCGTTCAACTCGGCGCGGTTGAACGGGCGGTGTTCGGCAGTGCCCTGAATTTCAATGAATTCGCCGGAACCGGTCATGGCCACGTTCATGTCGGTCATGGCCTTGCTGTCTTCGATGTACGGCAGGTCAAGCATCGGTGTGCCATCGATCACGCCTACGGACACGGCGGAAACGCTGTCTTTGATCACACGCTCGGCGGACCTGACTGTGCTTAGTGCTTCTCGGCCCAGCGCATGGCGTCCACGAGCGCCACATATGCGCCGGTGATCGACGCTGTTCGGTGCCGCCGTCGGCCTGCAGCACGTCGCAGTCGATCTGCACCTGGTTTTCGCCGAGTGCCTTCATATCAACCACGCCACGCAGGCAGCGACCGATCAGTCGGCTGATCTCATGCGTGCGTCCGCCGATCTTGCCGCGCACGGATTCACGATCGGTGCGGTCTGCAGTGGCTCGCGGCAGCATCGCATATTCCGCGGTGACCCAGCCCAAGCCGGAGTCCTTGCGCCAACGCGGCACGCCTGCGGTGAACGTGGCCGTGCACATCACTCGCGTATTGCCGCATTCCACAAGCACGGATCCTTCCGGAACATCCGTGAAATGACGGGTGATGCGCACCGGACGCAGCTCATCCACCTTGCGTCCGTCCGCACGAATTACCGTCTGCCCGTCCAACATGTCTTTAATCGCTACCATCGCTGATTTCTCTGCTTTCGATTGATTACACGATCAACAATCGTTTGTATTTTCCGAAAAAACAGTATCACCAGCCGAAAACCCGTCTTTCCGTCTTGAACTCGCCTCTTGCTGCACCTCAATTTGCCTATCCCAATTTGCGTCGTGCCAGAATTTGCGCGCATCTCACGTTTGTCTCACGTAATACAGGCATGCAAGCACGTATGATGGAACGAAAACCTGTGCTTGGCCACGGCGAGGCCTACACTTATGGTCAGTTTCACCAAAAGTCAGAAAGGCTTTGGAAATGCTGGATTATTCACCTGCACTCATGACCGACATGTACGAATACACCATGCTTGACGCGTGCCTGAGGGACGGCACCGCCAATCGCAAGTGCGTATTCGAGATTTTCACCCGTCATCTGCCGCTTGGCCGCCACTATGGGGTGGCCGCCGGCCAAGGTCGTATTCTTGACGCGCTTGAAAATTTCCATCTTGACGATAATGATCTGAAATTCCTTGCAGATCGCAAAGTAGTGGGCCCCGAAACTATCAAATGGCTTGAGAATTTCCATTTTTCCGGTTCGATCAAGGGCTATCGCGAAGGTGAGATGTTCTTCCCGAATTCGCCGATTCTGCAAGTCGAAGGCACGTTCGGCGAGTGCACGCTGCTGGAAACGCTGTTGCTGAGCATTCTGAATTACGATTCCGCGGTCGCGTCGGCCGCGTCCCGCATGGTCAGCGCCGCGAAGGATCGCCCGTGCATGGATATGGGCGGGCGCCGTACGAACGAGTGGGCCGCCGTTGCCGCTGCCCGTGCTGCGGTAGTGGGCGGATTCAAGGGCACGGCCAATCTGCTGGCCGCGCAAATGTATGGCTTGAATGCCATCGGCACGGCCGCGCACTGCTTCACGCTGGTGCATGATGATGAGCGCAGCGCGTTTGAATCGCAGATTGCCGCGCTCGGCAAGAACACCACACTGTTGGTTGACACGTACAACATTGAAGAGGCCGTGAAGACAGCTGTTGAAGTGGCCGGACCCGAATTGGGCGGCGTGCGCATCGATTCCGGCGATCTGGCGTCGTTGGCGCAGCGCGTGCGCAACCAGCTGGATGCGTTGGGCGCTACCAACACGAAGATCACCGTTACCAACGATTTGGACGAGTATGCGCTCGCTTCGCTGCAGACCGCGCCGGTCGATTCGTATGGCGTGGGCACCATGCTCGTCACCGGATCGGGCGCTCCGACCTGTGCGATGGTATACAAGCTGACTGAACGCGAGAATTCCGCTGGTGACATGCAGCCGGTGGCCAAGAAGTCGAAGGACAAGGCCACGGTTCCGGGCCGCAAGCTCGCCTTCCGTTCGTACGAGTATTCGCTGGCCGACTGCGAACATGTGATTTCCGGCTCCGAAGAGCAGCTGGCCGCCTATCAGCCGGAAGAAGGCTGGAAGGATCTGCTGGTCGGCTACGTGAGCAACGGCGAAATCAACTCCGATTATCAGGGCCACGAAGCCATCGTCAACGCGCATAATTACCGTGCCCAGGCGCTGGCCGAACTGCCGATCGGCGCGCAAAGCCTCATGAAGGGCGACCCGGTAATCCCCACTGAAATCACAGTCCTTTGAGGTCTCAGTCTTCTGACGGCCACAGTCCCCTGACGCTTCCCCTCCTGGCGTCCGATGGGTGCTATCTCGTTTATGTATGGCAGATTTGGTGTTTTGTCAGGTGGCATTTCGCTTATATATGGCAGATGTTCTTTGGAATCTATGGGTTAGGGTGCACCCTAACACCTGTTTTCCCAAGGTGGCCTGCCATATATAAGCGAGATGTCTTCGGTCAGTTCGCTAAATCTGCCATATATAAGCCGGATATCAAGTGAAAAAGCTTGTGGCGATTGATCCTACAAGCTCATCTTTAGAGTAGTGGTATCAACACCGCCAAGAGCCCGCAGTGTAATCACCGCTGGCTTTTCTTGTAACTGAAAACATGACAAAAACATATCGCAGGGAGAAAATCCTACCGAATTAAGGAAATGATCAAGCGTGAAGAGGCTGTTGGATTGCGTTGGCAAATGCTTCCGATGGATTCTTTGCGTGCTATCATCGCTCCGGTTGCGCACGGCAATTGATTTTGACAGTCGAACAACGAAGGGCATGATCATATGCGAGCATTTTCTCTGGTTACGTTGAGTCCGGAGGCGTTTGACGATTTTTCCGCACATCACGCGGACGGCAACTTCCAACAGACCTCTGCCGCAGGCCGTCTGCGTGCCGGCCAAGGGATCGAAGTGGAATACCTTGGCGTTCAAGAAAACGGCACAATCGTTGCGGGAGCGCTGTTCGAAACGCATCGCAGCCGCCTTTCCACCTTCAGTGTGGTGCACGACGGCCCCTTGTGCGACTATCGCGATCGCGAATTGACCGAATATTTCATGACCCAACTCAAGCAGCACGCGAAGGCGAAAGGTTCCGCACAGATGGAAATCGTGCCGGAAATGCCATACTGCCTGCATGACTCGCGTGGCGGCGAACTGCCAGCCGACCAAGGTGGCGCTCCTGCTGATGATGCCGTGGAAACGTTGAAAAACCTCGGCTTCATGCATGACGGCTTCACCATCGGCTACACTGCGGTGCCGCGCTGGCGTTACTTGAAAGACCTGACTGGCATTACCGACGAAAAGTCACTGCTCAAGTCGTATGACAAGCGCACGCAGTGGAGCGTGAAACGTGCCGCATCCATGGGCGTGCATGTGCGCGAGCTAGGCGAAGACGAGCTGCAGGTGTTTGCCGACATCGAGCAGGCCACCGCCGAACGCCGTAATTTCGAATATCGCGGTGAAGCCTACTTCCGCAAGTTCAAGCAAGCCTATGGCAGCAAAGCCCACTTCATGGTGGCGCAGATTCACATCGGCGAATACATTGCCGACATGGAATCCAAGCGCGATGTCTTGCGGAAGAAGGTCGATACGCTGCAGACCAAATACGATGAGCATCCGACCACCAAAACGGAACGCCAGTTAGGGGAAGAGTCCCGCAACCTTGAGGCGGCGGAAAAGCGTTTGGCTGAAGCGGCCGAGTATGCCAAAGATGGTGACGTGCTTCCGGCGGCAGCATCCCTATTCGTGGAACACGCTCGTGAAACGGTGTATCTGTTCTCAGGCAGTGTGGAAAAGTACAAGCCGTTCTACGCTTCCGCGCTCATTCAGCATGATGCCATGCTGCATCTGTGTGTGGAGCGTGGTGTGACCCGCTACAACTTCTACGGCATCAACGGCGTGTTCGACGATCCGGAAGATGAGGGTCGTGGCGTACTCGAATTCAAGCAAGGCTTCAACGGGTACGTCGAGGAACTCATGGGCTCATTCGTGCTTCCCGTACGCCCGCTGACCTTCAAACTCAAGACCGCCCTCCGCAAACTCCTGCGCCACTAGCTATTAGCTCACCTTCCGCTTGGAGGATTCTGGGTGGGGGCTTATAGGTGCGCGAGGGTTATGTGAACGCTGTTGACAGCGACTGTAGGCCGGACTAGGTTATCGCTTTTGGTGAAAAGGGATTTTAGCCAGTTGGGATAGTGAAAGGCAGTTACGGATCGTGATGCGCGAAGTGAATGCGAGTGAGGAACAAGAGCAAGAATCGTCTGAATGGAATGTGCGCGAGCTGAGCGGTAGTGAGTTTGATGAGCTTTCCGCAGCGAGCAGATACGGCGGATTCCAGCAGACTTCCGAAATGGCGGCATTGGCTCAGTCCGACGGCATGCAGACGCAATACGTTGGATTGGTGGATTCGCACGATGCTCCGGTGGCTGGCGCGTTGGTGGCTTGTTCGCAAGGGCGTTTCGGCGTGGAAGGCTCGTTATGGCTTGGCCCGTTGTGCAATGGGAATAACAGAGAGCAGATGACCGCGTTGACCGAAGGTTTGCGCGAGGCCGCCGAACGGGTTCACGCCATCAGCCTGACGTGCTGGCCCAACCAGGTGTATTGCGTTCGTGATTCGCAAGGCAAGGCCATGGCCGAACCCAATGATGAGATGGTGCGGGAGTACGAGCGGCTGGGTTGGAAGCATGCTGGCTTTACCCGTGGATACGATGCCCTGATGAACCGTTGGAATTACGTCAAGGACTTGAGAGAGTTCTCGAACGCCGGCGAGCTGCTCGCTTCGTATGCGAAGAACACGCGTCGTAACGTCAAGATCGCGCGGAACAGCGGCGTGGAGGTTCGACGCCTGAATCGCAGTGAGCTGAACGTGTTCCACGATATTTGCGAGCTGAGTAGCGAACGCCAGCATTTCGCCAACCGTAGCCTTGATTACTTCGAACGCGTATATGATGCGTTTGGAGACAAGGCCGAGTTCATGGTGGCGGAAGTGCATCTTGACCGCTATTTGCAATCCTGGGAGGAAAAGCTGGCGAAGTTCTCGAAAGACGTGGAACGCTTGGAGCGTTCGCTTGAGCATACGAAGTACCCGGATGATGTGCGCAAGAAGCTCGATACGGCTCAGAAGAATGTGGAGTCCGCACGTCGCCGTATTGAGGATGCGAACGAGCGCATCGCTCGTGATGGCGAGGTGGTGCCGGTCGCCGTAGGTCTGTTCATGTGGCATGAACGCGAGCTGGTGTATTTCTCCAGCGGATCCGACGATCGTTACGCCAAGTTCTACGCGCCCACCGCCTTACAGCATGAGATGATGTCGCGTTGCTTGGAACGCGGAGTGACGCGGTACAACTTCTATGGCATTTCGGGAGTGTTCGACGATCCGGAAGACGATGGACGCGGCGTGCTCGAGTTCAAGCAGGGCTTCAACGGCTACGTTGAGGAGCTGCCGGGCGAATTCACGCTTCCGGTGAACAAGCTGCGCTGCGGTGTGAGCGATTTGGCCCACAAACTCCTGCGCCGCTAGCTTTAGGGGGTTTCAGCCATGCTTGGCGCGACGCGGATTTGCGTGGGGTGAGACTTTCTGGTACGCTTTGTGTCTTGTGCGCGGATGGCGTGTGCTTCCGGGCAGTGCCACTTTAGCTCAGTCGGTAGAGCGGCTCACTCGTAATGAGCAGGTCGACAGTTCGATTCTGTCAAGTGGCTCCAGCGCCCTAGATGTGAAAGCATCTAGGGTTTCGCATATCAGGAGCGTTTCGCCCCGATATGGCTACTTGCGCGAGTGGCGGAATTGGTAGACGCGCAGGATTTAGGTTCCTGTGTCTTTGACGTGTGGGTTCAAGTCCCATCTCGCGCACTTTCAGAAAACGGCGGAATTCCGCCAGTTCTTGGTCATTGTAGTCCACTCAATAAGCCTTTTTGAGAACATGTTGAGAACATTTTGCCCGTTTGCGTCCCAATTCTTCCACTGACTGGAGGATTTGGGACGTTGGGGAGCTTGTTTGCGGGTGGATTCTTCCACTGACTGGAGGATTTGGGACGTTGGGGAGCTCGTTTGCGGGTGGATTCTTCCACTGACTGGAGGATTTGGGACGTTGGCAGGCTTATTTGCGGGTGAATTCTTCCAGCGGGTGGAGGAATTGGGACGCTGAGGGGCGCGTGAGCGGAGTGTTTCTTCCAGTGGGTGGAAGAAACAGGACGGTGATGGGCGGCTTGGTGGCAGGGGATGCTCCTAAGATGGCTTCGGGTAGGAAGAGAAAGAGATGATTAGGGATTAGGGGAGTGTCGTGTCTGCGCTGATTCAGCCTGTTGCGCTACTGCTGATTATTCTCGCCGGATACTTGTTCAAACGTGCCGGCCTGTTCGAAGATCGCGATTACCGCATTATGCAGACCATTATTTTCAATCTGGTGCTGCCAGGCGCGATCGTCTATTCGTTTGCTACGAATCCGCATGATTCCAGCATGCTGTTGATTTCGCTGTTCGGCCTGATTGTTGCGTTCATTCCGCCGGTCGTGGTTTTCTTGACGTCCCGCCACCGACCGGTGCAGAACCGTGCGTTCATGATGTTGAATGGTTCCGGCTTCAACGTTGGCTGCTTCTGTTTCCCGGTGGTGCAGGCGTTTCTTGGCACGGGCGCGATCGTGCCCGCCGCCATGTTCGACATTGGCAATTGCGTAATGGTTGCCGCCGGTACGAATGTGATGACGCAAACGCTGCTGCACATCAAGCCTGGCACGCCGCTTACCGAACAGTATCAGGGCAGTGCGCCCACGCTCCCGTATGTGAAGCCGAAAGACAAGGATGCCAAACGTCTTGCCCGCAAGGCGTTGGCCCGCAACGTGTTCAAGGGTTTCTTCGGTTCGGTTCCGTTCGACACGTACTTGGTGATGATTATTCTCACGCTCGCTAACGTGAAGATTCCTGACATTATTGCCGCGCTCGTGCAGCCGCTTTCGAACGCGAATTCGTTCTGCGCAATGCTGATGGTGGGCATGCTTATGGATTTGCCATCTGGCAAGCAGGATGTGCTTCAGTTGTTGAAGGTGATTGGCTGGCGACTGCCGTTTGGTATTGCGTTTGCTACTGCGGCTTGGCTGCTGCTGCCGTTTGGCGCTGAGATTCGTGAGGCGGCTGCAATGTGTTGTTTGGCGCCGATTGCAGTGTTTTCCACGCTGTTTACCGACAAGGTGCTTGGTAATGCGAAGCTTGCTGGTTTTACGCTGTCGATTACTGCGATTATCAGTTTGCTGCTGATGACCGGCGCTCACTTCTTGTTCGTCGCGCTTGCATAAGAGCGGCAAGGAGATCTTTACCGGGTGCGGGAGATTGTTTGTGACCCCGCAGAGCACGAAGTCGTTGAATGCTTGCTTGCTGGTAGTTGCAGTGCCGTTTTCTTGTCGTTCACTGCATAATGCGATCGTTTCGTTTATTACATGTTTGGAAGTGTTACGAAGACTTGCGCCGGAACCATGCATACGATTTCAGTAATCGTCGAAAATGCGCATGTCGAAGACGGAAGGTTGTCGGAACCGCGCTATATTGCGAATCTTGGCGAATGTGTTAACTCAGGAAATATTTTTGTGTTGTTCTGTCTTCTTTTGTGAGTATCTTGTGAGGTGAAGAGATACGGAATGCGACACGCGGAAATCCGCAGAGAAGCCGCAATCGCATCCGCTTCATAGTGATGATGAAAGGACCTATACACCATGGCCATCAATCCTCCTGTTGACGCCACCAAGACCCCGGAGTGGGCCGCACTGCAGAAGCACTACGATGAGCTGCAGTCCGAAGGCATCAGCCTCAAGCAGTGGTTCGCCGATGACGCCGAGCGCGTCGAGAAGCTGAGCTTCGACGCGGGCGACCTGCACTTCGACCTGTCCAAGAACCTGATCAAGCCGGAAACCCTGCAGCTGTTCGCAGACCTCGCCAAGGCCGTCAAGCTCGACGAGCGCACCAAGGCCATGTACACCGGCGTGCACATCAACAACACCGAAGACCGCGCCGTGCTGCACACCGCACTGCGCCGCCCGGCCGAAGACGAAGGCAAGTACATCGTTGACGGACAGGACACCGTCAAGGACGTGCGCGAAGTGCTCGGCCGCATCTACGCATTCGCCGACAAGGTTCGCTCCGGCGAATGGACCGGCGTTTCCGGCAAGAAGATCGAAACCGTCGTCAACATCGGCATCGGCGGTTCCGACCTGGGTCCCGTCATGGTGTACGAAGCGCTGAAGCCGTACGCTGACGCAGGCATCTCCGCACGCTACATCTCCAACATCGACCCGAACGATCTGGCCGAAAAGACCAAGGGCCTCGACCCGGAGACCACCCTGTTCATCGTCGTTTCCAAGACCTTCACCACCCTGGAAACCCTGACCAACGCTCGCGAAGCCCGCACCTGGCTGCTCGACGCCCTCAAGGCCGCCGGCGCAGTCGACGGCTCCGACGAGAAGAACGCCGAAGCCATCAAGAAGCACTTCGTCGCCGTCTCCACCAACCTGGAGAAGGTCGCTGAGTTCGGCATCGACCCGGCCAACGCCTTCGGCTTCTGGAACTGGGTTGGCGGCCGCTACTCCGTGGACGCAGCCGTCGGCACCTCCCTCGCCGTGGTGTTCGGACCGGAACGTTTCGAAGAGTTCCTGCACGGCTTCCATGAGATCGACGAATACTTCGCCAACACCCCGTTCGAGAAGAACGTGGTCGTGCTGCTCGGCATGCTGAACGTGTGGTACCGCAACTTCTTCAAGGTCGCATCCCACGCCGTGCTGCCGTACGACCAGTACCTGCACCGCTTCCCGGCCTACCTGCAGCAGCTGACCATGGAATCCAACGGCAAGTCCGTGCGTTGGGACGGCACCCCGGTCACCTCCGAAACCGGCGAAATCTTCTGGGGCGAGCCGGGCACCAACGGCCAGCACGCCTTCTACCAGCTGATCCATCAGGGCACCCAGCTGATCCCGGCCGACTTCATCGCGTTCGTGAACACCCCGAACCCGACCAAGGACGGCGACCAGGACGTGCACGAGCTGTTCCTCGGCAACTACTTCGCACAGACCAAGGCTCTCGCCTTCGGCAAGACCGCTGACGAAGTGCGTGCAGAGGGCACTCCGGAAGAGATCGTTCCGGCCCGCGTGTTCACCGGCAACCGCCCGACCACCTCCATCTTCGGCGTGGCACTGACCCCGTTCGCACTCGGCGAGCTTATCGCCCTGTACGAGCACATCACCTTCGTTGAGGGCACCGTGTGGGGTCTGGACTCCTACGATCAGTGGGGCGTCGAACTGGGCAAGCAGCTCGCCAAGCAGATCACCCCGGCCATCTCCCAGGATGACGAAGCACTGGCCGCTCAGGACGCTTCCACTCAGTCCCTGATCCAGTTCTACCGCGCAAATCGCAAGTTCTGATTTCTCTAAGGATTAAATAGCCTTCGAAAGGGCTCTGCACGGGATGCGGAGCCCTTTTTGCTACCCCTGGCCATCTTCAAAAGGTCTGGCGGGTGAGGTATTTTTGAATATTGCTGTGCCGGGATTCAGGACGCCGCATAATCCTGATTCCCTTCGGGTCCAGCCGAGAACAATCGCAAGATTGAACGGAATGTTGCACAAACGCAAGTTACCGTGATTTTCGGCGGATTGGCAATCCTTCGCAGGCAGACCTGCGGAGAACATACGAGGCAGAACGAAATTGAAAAATCGTGAAGCCCTTACCTGTGCGCTGATATGCGGCGGCGACTCGAGGAAACACAATGGTTAACGCTATTGAGGCATTTGACGCCAAGCACATGAAGCCGGCCGAGGAAATCCCGGCATTCCGTCCGGGTGACACCGTTGAAGTCAACGTGAAGATCCAGGAAGGCAACAACTCCCGTATCCAGGCCTTCACCGGCGTTGTGATCGCTCGTCAGGGCGGCGGCGTCCGTGAGACCTTCGTTGTTCGTAAGATCAGCTTCGGCACCGGTGTGGAGCGTCGCTTCCCGCTGCACTCCCCGGTCATCGACTCCATCAAGGTGGTCCGCAAGGGCCGTGTGCGTCGCGCCAAGCTGTACTACCTGCGCAACCTGCGCGGTAAGGCCGCTCGTATCGTTGAGCGCCGCGACAACTCCGAGAAGTGAGTTTCAAACGCAAATAAAGCGTGAAATTGGCCCTCAGCCTCACGGCAGGAGGGCCTTTTTCTATTCTTGGCCGCTATGATAGGGGTCAGTGTGCAAACCGGACGATAAAGGAATCATGTATGAGGCATGCCAAAGAAGAAAACAATAGCGGCGACAGCTTTGGCTTGCGCGACACCTTGGTCTGGTGCGGAATTCCTATTATTATCGTGCTGCTGATACGCATTTTCCTGCTCGGATTCTACGTGATTCCCTCCGGATCCATGATGAACACCATCGAACCAGGTGACCGCGTGATCACCTCGAAACTCACCCCGAAAGTCTTCGATCTGAAACGCGGCGACGTGGTGGTGTTCAAGGACCCCGACCACTGGCTGCGGCAGGAAGACAGTAGCAAACTCGGCGGTGACTACCTCATCAAACGGCTCATCGGATTGCCAGGAGACACCGTGGCATGCGAAGGGCCAGGTAAGCCGATCACCATCAATGGTGTGGCGATTGACGAAAGCGCATACATTCGCCCCGACGTGGATCCCAGCTCATTCGCGTTCAACGTGACCGTGACCGAAGGACACGTGTTCGTTATGGGCGACAATCGCGCCAATTCCGCCGATTCACGCTATCATCAGGGTGATTCCTCACATGGACTTGTGCCTATTTCCGACGTAGTGGGTGTCGGACTCGCGAAATATTGGCCGTTGAACCGCATCGGCGGGCTCGATGCGCACCATGAAGTGTTTGCCGACGTTCCGGAAGGAGGCTCGGCGGACTGATGGCGGTTTCCGTAATTCCCACATTGGATTTGGAACGTGCTATTGCTGAACAAGGCTACGATGTGATCGTCGGCTTTGACGAAGTGGGGCGTGGATCTCTCGCAGGGCCGGTAATGGTTGGTGCGGCTGCGATTTGGGCGCGTGACGTAGACGGGCCGGCTGGAGCTTCGCAAGGAGGCTCGCAAGAATCTTCGCATCTGGAAGTGCCGAAAGGCGTGGCCGACTCCAAAATGCTGACCGAACACAAGCGCGAAGCCATCTTCGACGAACTTCAAATCCTGGTGCGCATCTTGGGCGGTTGGCGCCGCCAGCAACAAGGAGATTGACGAGTGGGGCATTTCCCATGCACTCGGCGTAGCCGCGTTACGTGCGTTGGCACAGGCGGAGGCGAAGCTCGGCATTGACGGCAACGGCATGCTCTCCGGCAAACCGGTGAAGGTCGGCGCGATCCTCGACGGACCGAACGATTACATCACCAAGACGCTGAACACCTTCGACGCGCCCGAAGTGCCGGTGCCGGCGAACGTTACCACCAAAGTGAAAGGCGACCGGTATTGCGCCGCCGTGGCCGCTGCCGCGGTCATCGCCAAAGTCACCCGGGATCGGCTCATGGTCGAACTGGGAGCGCAACCCCAATATGAACCATATGAATGGGCCCACAACAAGGGTTACGGTTCGGCCGCACACCGTGACGCCATCGCTGAATTCGGGCCCAGCGACCTGCACCGCCTGTCCTGGCACCTCGTCTGACATACGGCATCTCATCCGCAGTCCGCGATTACGCTAATCCTTGCGGATGATGCATGCCGGAAGGAAACCTGTAAGTTCATCCCGCCGTCTGATGGCCGGGACCAATCCGTTTCCGTACCGTAGGAAACATGGAACACATACTTCAGGCGACCGATCTGGTCATGGATTATTCGACCCAACAGGCGACACCAAACGCCACACACATGCTGGCGCTCAATCACGTGGATTTCGGCATCCAGGCAGGCGAAAGCATCGCGGTCATGGGACCGTCCGGTTCCGGCAAATCGACGTTACTGCACGCACTCGCCGGCATCATCACCCCGACAGCCGGCAATGTGATGTTTCGCGGTGCCAACCTAGCGCGGTTGAGCGACGCTGACCGCACCAAACTGCGCCGCAGCGCCTTCGGCTTCGTCTTCCAATCCGGACAACTGCTGCCGGAACTGCCGGCCATCGAAAACATCGCGTTGCCGATGATGCTGGGCGGCGCAAGCTACCAGCAGGCCACCGACATGGCCATGCTATGGCTGGAACGATTGGGATTGCGCCAGCTCGCGCAACAACGTCCCGGTGAAATGAGCGGCGGCCAGATGCAGCGCATCGCCATCGCACGTGCGCTCGCCGCGCAGCCGGCAGTCATCTTCGCCGATGAACCGACCGGCGCGCTCGACCAGACCACCGGCCACGAAATCATGAGCATTCTCATGCGGACCGCACGACAGACCGGCGCGGCCGTGGTCGTGGTGACGCACGATTCGAACGTGGCCGCATTTTGCGATGCCACCGTTACCATGCGTGATGGCAGGTTGAGCTCGCCGCAGCAATCCCAACCTACCGCCGGAGGCGCACGATGAACATGTTCCGATTATGGCGATTGTTCCACCGCTCCGGCACCCGCGGCACATCCGGCCGCACCTCTGCGCTGGCCATCGTTGCCTTCGCATCCGCCACCGCCGTCTTCCTAACCGTGCTCGGAGGCCTGCATGGCTTCATCTGGCGGGCCTCCGCCGACCACACGTTCGGTTGCATGATCGATTCCAACAGGTGCGCGCCCGGTACATACGAAACATGGTCCAAAGCCCTGGCGCACGCCGACAAGCTCGTCGCCACGGTCGGCGACGGCCATTGGACGGCCGACCAGGCCACAGCCGTCATGAACACCTATTCCGACGGCTATGTGATGCTCGCCGCATTCGCCAGTCTGCTACTCATCGTGCCGTTCGTGGCGCTCGCCGGCTCGGCGGCCCGTCTCGCGGCCTCCCGCAGGGACGCACGTCTCGCCGCACTGCGACTTGCGGGCGCCACCACCGCGCAGGTCACGAAACTCACCGCGCTCGATGCGGGTGGCCAGGCTCTGCTTGGCGCGCTGGTCGGCATGGCCGGCTACTTCGCGCTGATACCGGCGATCATGCTGCTCGACTTCCAAAACCAGCATTTCACCTTCGAACAGTTGTGGGTGGGACTGCCTGCCCTGGCGGCTGTGACCGTCGGAGTCACGCTGCTTGCCTTGGTCTCCGCGCTGGCCGCCCTACGCCGCGTGGCCTTCACCCCGCTTGGCGTGACGCAACGTACCGGACAACCCATGCCGTCCGCATGGCGCGCACTGATTTTCCTTGCCGTGTTGGCCGTAGGCTACCTGCTGCTCAACAGCATCTCCGCATTCGCGCACTTGGGTCAGATGGTGGTCTACGCCATCATCTTCGGCGTCTTCTTCCTCGGCTTCGCCATGGTGAACGTCATCGGTACCTGGGTGGTGGCGATGCGCGCCAGATCGCGTGCGAAACACCCGAAGGACGCGGCCACTATGATTGCCATGCGCCGTATCCTCGACAATCCCAAGCGTGCTTGGCGCAACGTGTCCGGCGTGGCGCTCGCTGTGTTCATCGCGGGGATGACGTCGGTGTGCGGATTGCTCGCCACCGGAATCGGAGGCAACCACGACCCGTTCGACCCATCTATGCTGTACATGCGCGATATAGCGATGGGTGGTTTCCTGACGCTCGCCTTTGCCGCGGTGCTCGCCGCCGTCAGTTCCGGCGTGATGCAGACGAGCAACGTCTACGACCAGGCCGACGAGTACCGCATGCTTGCGTTGGAAGGCACGGATGAGGCGACGCTCGACAAGGCACGCAGGTGAGTGGAAGTGATCACCCGCTCAACACGGTGATGGCCGTTTCATTAGGGTGCTCGGTGTTGTTGCTGTTTCCGATTCTGGCAACGTCGTTGCTCAATCCGGCTTCGTTGCTTACGTTGGCCGCGGGAATCGGCTTGTGTTATGCGCTGATGGTGCTCGGAGGTGTGCCGCGAATCATGCGGCGCACGGGCTCGGTCATGCCGGCTACCGTACGGACGATTGATGGTCTCGCCGCGGCGGTCGTGGATACCGCGGCGAGGACTGGCGAGGTCAGCCGAGCAGCACCGCGATGATTGCGATGAAGATCGGTGAGGTCAGTGTCGAGAAGAGAATGCCGTCGCGTGCGAACGAGAGACCCACGTTGTACCGCGCCGCGTAGTTGTAGACGTTCTGCCCGGTCGGCAGGGCGGCGAGCACCACGCACGCGTACAATGTGGCGCCGCGGAAGCCCATCACGAAATACGACAGCAGGAACGCGATAATTGGCATCACGATGTTCTTCAATACCGCCACCGTGAACACCGCGGGAATATTCGACTTGTCCTGCAGCGGCTTCGTGCCGTGCAACGACATGCCGAATGCCATCAAAATCATTGGCACTGCGGAATCGCCGATCATGTCGATCGGATCGTAAATACAGTCCGGCACCACGAAATGACCGGTTTTTGCGGAAATCGCGGATACGGCGATGCCCAGCAGCGAACCGATAAGCAGCGGCTGATGCAGCGGCTGCTTCAGAATCTCCCTCGTGGAGACCTTGCCTTTGGTGGTCACATCGAGCACGGTCAGGCCGATCGGTGTGAACACCGCCTGTTGCATGACCAGAATCGGCGCGACCAAAGCGGGATTGCCCAGAATGTACGTGGCGATCGGCAGACCGATGTTGTTGGAGTTCAGATACAGCGAATTCAACGCGCCGATGGTGGCATCCGCCGCCTTCAGATGGAAGAACAGCCTATTGAGGATCAGAAACACCAATCCGACCAGCACGGCCGAGAAGAACGCCACAACAATGGAGGAGTGGAATATCTCGAAGATTCTCTCCTTGGACAGGATGGCAAACATCAGGCACGGGCTCGATACGAAAAAGCTGAACCTGTTGAGCACCATCTGCGCGGTAGGTCCGCCTATGCGCATGCGCGCGGCCGCGTAACCGGTGCCGATGACGATGCCAATGACGCAGAAGCCTTCCAATGCGCTTAACAGACCAGGCATGACACTCTTCCTTTCGCTCTCGGTCGTTGGTTTGGCCGCTATCCAGTGTTGCACCATGCATATGGATAACATCCGATCCGTCTCAAAAGCGTTGTCGAACGGCGATGTCGGTTCCGGTGGTGCTGGATAATGGGCGGTATGAACGAACTTGAGATTGGATTTTCCGCTTCCGCCACCAGGCAGGAGCAGCTGAACGAGCTGATGACCCAGATCATGGGAACCTATTCCGTGAGCGACGACGAAGGGCCGTTGACCGACGCGGTCGAAGCGTTTTTAAATAAACAGCAGCATCTGACAGTGCGCAGGCATGGCGATACGCTGGTCGCATCCACGAATTTTGGGCGTGAGCGTCGCGTGATCCTCGCCGGGCATCTCGACACGGTGCCGGTGATCGACAATTTCCCGCCGCGTTGGCTGGAACCGGGCGATCCGCTGATTCGCGAGGATGTTGCCGCCGGCCATGGGCGGGAGCGCGTGATATGGGGGCGCGGTGCCACCGATATGAAGGGCTCCGACGCGGTGATGATGTATTTGGCGGCCGCGTTGACGGATGCGAAATACGATCTGACATACGTGTTCTACGACCACGAAGAGGTTGCCGCCGAAAAGAACGGCCTACGCAAGGTGGTCGAGGCGCATCCTGATTGGATTTCCGGCGATTTTGCGATTATCGGGGAGCCAACCGATTGCGGTATTGAAGGCGGCTGCAATGGCACGATGCGTTTCGACGTGATCACGCACGGCATTGCGGCGCATTCGGCGCGTGCGTGGATGGGTAGGAACGCCATCCACGCGGCCGCTGAGATTCTGAGCCGGCTGAACGCTTATGAAAATCGTGCGATTGAAGTGGATGGCCTGACGTATCAGGAAGGCCTGAATGCCACGCTGATTTCGGGCGGCAAGGGCACGAATGTGATTCCTGATGAATGCCGCGTGCATGTCAACTACCGTTTTGCCCCCGACAAGTCGTTGGCTGAGGCGAAGGCACTGATGATTGGCGCGGATGCCGGTGCGGAATTGGGCAATGGCGAGCATGTTGCCACAGGTGGCGTATTCGAAGGCTTCGGCATTGAAATGAAGGACGAGTCGCCTTCCGCACGTCCGGGGTTGACGTCGCCGCTCGCGCAGTCGCTGGTGGAATTGGTGCGCGAGCGCACGGGGCGTGAGCCTCTGGCCAAGCTTGGCTGGACGGATGTGGCGCGATTCTCGATGCTGGGCATTCCCGCGGTGAATCTGGGTGCGGGCAGTCCGTTGCTGGCGCACAAGCATGACGAGCAGCTGCCGGAATCGGATCTGCTGCTGATGGCCAACTTGCTTGAAGACTGGCTGAAGTAGCTGTCTGCTGCCTTTTTCTGCCTCCTGTTTCTGCCTGCTATCGGCTGTTTGTTGTTTTCCGTCTTCTGTCTGCACGAGTCGGATCGGCTGTCTGCACGAGTCGTAATCTGTGTCTGCATTTCTCGCGAATCGTGATTTCTTTCGACTTGTGCAGACGGAGCAACGACTTGTGTAGACGGGGCCTGGGATTTGCGGGCGGGGAAAGCAGGCGGTGAGTTGCAGGATCCGGAAAATTTCCCGTCATGTCACGTTCCGTTGTTTTTTGTGTCATACTTATAGACGGTGGTTCTGCAAATCACCGATGCATCCGATGGCGTTGATCCCCTCGCGTGAAGTTCATGTGTGTCCGCGAGCGCTGGTGTCCGCCGTCGCATGATGAGGACTTTTGACGGAAGTTGCTTCCTACGGGCGCCATGATGCGCGGCCACGGTGAGAGCGTGGTGTGAGAACCGTATGAGGCCTAAGCGTGGGCGGCGCGATTGCAGCGTGTCGTCGAGGAGCCATTGTGCCTAATACCAGTGAGGGCTTCGATCAGGTCGAAGCTTCGGCATCGCCTGAGCATGCCGTGAATGTTGTGAAATTCGAGTCGGTCCAGTCCGATCCTGCCCCGCGTCGCCGTCGTGGCGGTCGTCGCGTGGTGCGTGGCGTGGGAGCTGCCGGTGCGTCCTTGGAGTTGAAGGTCGAGGAGCATGCTTCGGCTCCGCTGTTCGAGGAGCCGAAGTTGCCGGTTGCGCAACCTGCGCATGATACCGGTGATTCCGCTGATTCCGAGGGTATGACCCGTCCGACCCGTCGCCGTCGTCGTCCGGTCCAGTCCGATGATGATGTTCGTGAGATTGCCGACGAACGGCCGACGCGTTCTCGTCGCCGTCGTTCGGTGCAGGTTGAGGATGAGCAGGACGAGGATCGTCCGTCGCGTCGTCGCAGCCGTTTCGCCGATGATGCGGATGAGTACGATGAGATGCCGCGTCGTCGCGCTTCCGTCGATGATTCCCATGATGAGGAGTCGTCTGTCGGAGCGTGCCTTGGATGCCGTCGATATGTTGCCGGAAGGCCATGAGGTCCGCCACAATCCGCGTCCGATGATGTCTCTGCTTTTCCAGGAGCCGGTTTTGCCGTCCGTTGCGGATTCCCGAGACAGGGCAGACGACGATCGCGACGATTCCCGTAATGACCGCGGCGAGCGTAATGATCGCAATGCGCAGGACCATGACGATGAGCAGGATGAGGATCGTCCGTCACGTCGCCGTCGCCGCCGCAATCGCGACGTTGCCGACGAAGAGCGTTCCGAAGACAATCGCAATGAACGCGATAATCGGGATAATCGCAATGATGATGCGGACAATGATGAGGAAGGCGGATCTCGCAAGTCGCGTCGTTCCCGTCGTTTGAACGCGCAGGAGCGTCGTGCCGCAGCTGAAGTCGAACAGATCGAAGAGGATTTGATCCTCGACGATATTACGTATGCGCCGATTGATGACGAAACCCGCAATCGTAATGACGATGATGACGACGAGCAGCCGACGCGCACCCGTCGTCGCCGTCGCAGCCGCGGCAATCGTGAGGAAGCCGACGAACAGCAGCGGGATAGCGATGAAGGCGAGTCCCGTCGTCGCCGTGAGGACGATGACGAGGATGAAGGCACGGTGACCCGTCGCCGTCGTCGCCGTCGTGGCGGTGCGAAGACGGATGAGGCGGAAGAGCCGCTCGTGCGTCGTTCCCGCAAGCAGCAGTACATCGACGAGATCACCGACGTCGAAGGTTCCACCCGACTTGAGGCCAAGAAGCAGCGTCGCCGTGACAATCGCCGTGAGCGCAGCCGTCAAAGCCAGCTCATGGAGCAGGACTTCCTGGCTCGCCGCGAGCATGTCGACCGCCTGATGGTGGTGCGCGAACGCGAACGCCACACGCAGATTTCCGTGATCGAAGACAATGTGCTCGTCGAACATTACGTGTCCGACATTCAGGAAGTCGCCACTGTGGGCAACATCTATCTGGGCCGCGTGCAGAACGTGCTGCCGAGCATGGAAGCCGCGTTCGTCGACATTGGTCAGGCGCGTAACGGCGTGCTCTATGCGGGTGAGGTGAACTGGGATTCCGCACGGTTGGAAGGCCAGCCTCGCCGCATCGAACTCGCGTTCAAGTCGGGGGACCCGGTGCTCGTGCAGGTCACCAAGGATCCGATCGGACATAAGGGTGCGCGACTGACCTCGCAGGTCACCCTTGCGGGCCGTTTCCTGGTGCTCGTGCCATCCGGTGGCATGACGGGCGTGAGCCGCAAGCTCAGCGAGCGTGAACGTTCCCGCCTGAAGAACATCGTGTCGAAGGTCGCGCCGAAAGACATGGGCGTGATCATTCGTACCGCAGCGGAAGGCGCCTCCGAAGAGGCGATCACCAAGGATCTTGAAAGCCTGGTGCGCCAGTGGGAACGCATCACCTCCAAGCGAGACGAATTCCTGCACGGCAAGCGTCCGAAGCTGCTGCAAGGCGAGCCGGACGTGGCGATCCGCGTGGTGCGAGACATCTTCAACGACGACTTCTCCAAGATGATCGTTGAAGGTGACCGCGTGTACGGCCGTATCGAGGAATACCTCGACACCATGGCTCCCGACTTGAAAGACAAGCTCGAAAAGTGGGATCCGGCCGAACATGAAGGCAAAGACGTGTTCGACAAGTGGCAGATCGACTCCCAGCTGCGCAAGGGCATGGAACGTCAGGTCTACCTGCCGTCGGGCGGCTCGATCGTGATCGACCGCACCGAAGCCATGACCACCATCGACGTGAATACCGGCCGTTTCATCGGCCGCGGCAAGAGTCTTGAGGAGACGGTGACCCGCTGCAACCTCGAAGCTTCCGAAGAGATCGCACGTCAGCTGCGCCTGCGTGACATCGGCGGCATGGTGATGATCGACTTCGTCGACATGGTCATGCCAGCCAACCGTGATCTGGTGCTGCGCAGACTGGTGGAATGCCTGGCCCGCGACCGCACCAAGCATCAGGTGGCCGAAGTCACTTCGCTTGGCCTGGTGCAGATGACGCGCAAGCGCATCGGACAGGGGCTGGTGGAAGCCTTTTCCGAGGAATGCCCGACCTGCAAGGGCCGTGGATTCATTCTTCACGACGAGCCGACCGTGTCCGCGGATTATGACGATCCGTACGCCCTCAAGGGCGGCGACCCGTTCGTCAAGACCAACAAGCATGGTCACGGCACGGACGTGCAGGTGCCGAAAGGCTCCTCGCCGGACGTGAAGGCCAAACTCGCGCAGATCGCGGCGGCTGCCGTGGCCGCCAACAATGCGGAACTGGGCGAGGAAGCATAGAAGAATAAATGATTATTCCGGTCTGTCAACCTGACACGCCGGAAACAGACTTGCGGTTGTACGCGGGTATGTGTAGATTAGATTGCTGGTGTCTGGCCGCGAGGCTCGAACGTGCCGGGCAGTAAGCTTTCCAAGTTAATAAAGGAACGGATATGTACGCGATTGTGAAGGCCGGCGGCCATCAGGAAAAGGTTGAGGTCGGTGACGTCATCTACGTCAACCGTCTCGAGGCTAAGAAGGGCGAAACCGTGGAATTCCCGGTTGCTCTCGTTGTGGACGGCTCCAAGGTTGTCCTCGGTGCCAAGGATCTCGCCAACGTCAGCGTCAAGGCTGAGGTTGTCAACGATGAGGCCAAGGGTCCGAAGATCAGCATCATGAAGTATAAGAACAAGACCGGCGTTGCTCGTCGCAAGGGCCATCGCCAGCAGCTGACCGCTGTCAAGATCACGGCTATCGCCTGATTGGCGCAGGGTTAGAGTCAAGGACCGAAAGGAACAGACATGGCACATAAGAAGGGCGCGTCCAGCTCGCGCAACGGTCGCGATTCAAACGCGCAATACCTCGGTGTGAAGAAGTTCGGCGGCGAAGCCGTCGTGGCCGGCAACATCATCGTTCGTCAGCGTGGCACCAAGTTCCACCCGGGTGAGAACGTCGGCATGGGCAAGGACCACACCCTGTTCGCCCTCAAGGACGGCAGCGTGAAGTTCGGCGTGCGTCGTGACCGCAAGGTCGTCGACGTGATTGCCGCCTGAAATACGCGCAATTAACGCTTACAAGATAAAGCCGCGCCCGTTATGGACGCGGCTTTTCTTTATTTTGATGATTGCTGAGGATTGGTTTCCTTCAGCCCGTCCCAAACGTCACGTAACGTTGCATACAGTTGCATAAGACATATCAAACGGACAATAATCGGACCGTTTCGAACAAACGATTAAGGTAGATACATGAGTGATTTCGTCGATCGCGTGACCGTCCATGTGAAGGGCGGCGACGGCGGCAACGGTTCCGCCGGCATCCGTAGGGAAAAATACAAGCCGTTGGCGGGACCGAACGGTGGCAACGGCGGTGATGGCGGTTCCGTGATCTTCATGGCCGACCAGAACGCCAACAGCCTGTTGGATTACCGTTTCATGCCCCACCGCGAGGCTGGAAGCGGCACCATGGGCTTGGGAGACACCAAAGACGGTTCGAAAGGTGCCGATCTGATCCTGCCCGTTCCTGTGGGCACCGTGATTTTCGAAGCCAAAGGGCCGCAAGGCAAGCCTAAGCATCCGGGCGAGCAGCTCGCCGATCTTCGCCATGCCGGAGACAAGTTCGTGGTGGCGGCCGGCGGCAACGGCGGTCTTGGCAACGCCGCATTGGCCAACCGCACCCGTCGCGCTCCGGGATTCGCGTTGCTTGGCGAACCAGGCGAGGAACGTGACGTCATTCTCGAACTCAAATCCATTGCCGACGTGGCCTTGGTGGGCTTCCCTCCGCAGGCAAATCCAGCCTGATCGCAGCCATGAGCTCCGCCAAGCCGAAAATCGCCGACTATCCGTTCACCACGCTCGTGCCGAACCTCGGCGTGGTTATGGCCGGAGACATGCGGTACACCATCGCCGACGTGCCGGGCCTGATTCCGGGCGCATCCCAAGGCAAGGGCCTCGGCCTTGAATTCCTGCGCCACATCGAACGCACCGAAATCATCGCCCACGTCATCGACTGTGCCACGCTGGAACCTGACCGTGATCCGATGAGCGACTACAAGGCGCTCGAACATGAGCTTGCCGAATATGCCGACAAGCTGGAACTGCCGTTGGGCGCAATCCCAATCCCCGAACGCCCCCGAATCATCATCCTCAACAAGGTCGATATGCCGGAAGCCAAGGAATTGGCCGAATTCGTCAAACCGGAATTCGAAAAACTCGGTCTCAATGTGTATGTCATCTCCACCGCATCCCACGAAGGTTTGAAGGAACTCAACTGGGCGTTGGCGGCCATGGTCGCCGACATGCGCAAGGAAGTCGCCGAACGCGAACAGGCCGAAGAAGAAGCGCGCGTGGTCATCAAGCCGCTCGAAGAGCCGCGCAACCGCCGTCGCCGCAACGACGAAGGCGGCACCGCGCTTGACTTCACCGTGGAACGCAAGGAAGCCGGCAACGGCGACGTCTGGTACGAAGTGCTCGGCACCAAGCCGGAACGTTGGGTCATGCAAACCAACTTCGACAACGACGAAGCAGTCGGCTACCTGGCCGACCGCCTCGCCAAACTCGGTGTCGAAGACGAGCTGCGCAACAAGGGAGCCAAGCCTGGCGACGAAGTACGCATCGGCAAGGGTGCGCGAGCCGTGGAATTCGATTGGGATCCGACCATTGCTGCGGGCGCGGAAATGCTCGACGGCGCCCAGCTTGGCGCACGAGGCGTCGACCTGCGACTGCAGGAACAGGACGGCCGTTCGCAGCGCCGCACCAACGCGGAACGCCGTCGCCAGTACCACGAAATGATGGATGCGCGCCAAGCCGTGCGTGAAGCCATGATGGCCGAACGCAAGGCCGGACACTGGGCCGATCCTTCCGTGGACGACGACCGCCATGACGAAACCAGCCTCTTCGGACGCGGTGAAACCACCGATTCCGAAAACGTGGAACAATAGAAGCAGCAAAACGCCCGCTGATGTGCCGATTGGCATGTCGGCGGGTTTTCTTTTCGGCCATTCGAACGCCTGGAGGAACCATGAACACGCCATCGCAAGCCCAAGTGCGCCGCGCCATCGCCGAAGCGCAAACCATCGTGGTGAAAGTGGGATCCAGCTCGTTGACCAAACCAAGCGGCCACCTCGATCCGGAACGACTCAACGCGCTCGTGGCGGCCCTCGCACGCGTGCGACTCATGGGCGGGCGCGTGGTGCTCGTCTCCTCCGGCGCCATCGCAGCCGGATTCGGCTCCCTCGGCTTCGACTCACGCCCAACCGACGTGGCTGACCAGCAGGCGTGCGCGGCCGTCGGACAAGGCCTGCTCATGGCCCAGTACGAGAACGCTTTCTCACAATACGGACTGCGCGTCGGGCAAATCCTCATCACCGTGTCCGACACCATCGCACCACAGCAATACCGCAACGTGCGACGCACCCTCGACCGGCTGCTCGACCTCGGCGCGGTGCCGATCATCAACGAAAACGATTCCCTCGCGTCCAACGAAATCCGTTTCGGAGACAACGACCGACTCTCCGCATTGATCGCCAACATCGTAGTCGCCGACGCTTTGGTGCTCCTCACCGACGTGGACGCGCTCTACACGGCACCCCCAAGCGAACCCGGATCGCGACGCATCAGCTACGTGCCGAACGTGGAGGACGCGCTCGCCAAAGTGCAGGTCGGCGGCACCGGATCAAACGTGGGTACCGGCGGCATGGTCACCAAAATGGAAGCGGCGCGTGTTGCGGCGGTCTCCGGCATTCCCGCAGTGCTCACCTGCGCGGCAAACGCAGGCCCGGCCATGATGGGCGACCCAGTCGGCACCGCATTCGCCCCCATCAACGACCGTGGATCATCACGCCGCCTATGGATCGGGTTCGCAGCACACCCGCAAGGCACGCTCGGGTAGACCGGATGCCGGCGCTTCCAATGCGGTACGCGGAGGGGCCGCCAGCCTGCTTGCCGCCGGCGTACTCGAAGTGCGGGGCGATTTTGCCGCCGGAGACGCGGTGTGGATCGACGATGAAGCGGGCAATCACCTCGCAAAAGGCCTCGTAGGATTCGATTCCGAAGAAATCCCGCAAATGCTCGGCCGCAATACCGCCCAGCTCAAGCGTTTCCTCGGCGAAGAATACGCCCACCCCCTAGTCCACCGCGACAACCTCGTCTTGGTTTAATCCCCTTCCCTCTTTTGTTCGGTGCCCTGTAAATAGCAATATGCCGCCCCTACCGGTCAACAGGGAAAAGGAATTCCAAAATGTGCTAAAAGGCTGTTGTTTTTCGGGCGGGAGGGATAGCATAGCAAACATGACTATGGCTGACTGGCAGACTCTTTCCGAACGTATTAACCGCGTGGCTCCGAGCGCTACTCTGGCCGTTGATTCCAAAGCGAAAGCGATGAAAGCTGAAGGAATCGACGTCATTGGATTTGGTGCGGGCGAACCGAACTTTCCGACTCCGGCTGCGATCGTCGCGGCTGCGGCCGAAGCGGTGCAGGATCCGAAGAACTATCGTTACACTCCGACGGCAGGTTTGCCGGAATTGCGCAAGGCGATCGCAGACAAAACGTTGCGCGACTCGGGGTATGGAGTCGATCCGAATCAGGTGATCGTAACCAATGGCGGCAAGCAGGCCGTATACGAATCCTTTCAAATCCTGCTCAATGATGGCGACGAAGTCATCATTCCGACGCCGTATTGGACGAGCTATCCGGAAGCCGTGAAACTGGCTGGAGGCGTGCCTGTCGAAGTGTTCGCGGGAGCTGACCGCAATTTCGAGCCAAGCTTGGAAGACCTGGAAGCGGCACGTACCGAACGTACGAAGGCCATCATCGTGAATACGCCGAACAATCCGACGGGTGCCGTGTGGAATCCGGAAACCGTCAAGGCGATCGGCGAATGGGCTGTGGAACACCATGTGTGGGTGATCTCCGACGAAATCTACGAGCATCTGAACTACGATGGTGCAAAAACCACGTATATCGGCGCTGCAGTGCCTGAAGTGCGTGATCAGCTGCTGGTGCTCAACGGCGTGGCCAAAACCTACGCTATGCCCGGCTGGCGTGTCGGCTGGATGATCGCTCCGCTCGACGTGGCGAAGGCCGCATCCAAGCTGCAGGGGCATATGACGTCGAACGTGAACAATATCTCCCAGCGTGCCGCGATCGCAGCCGTGTCCGGATCTCTTGACGCCGTGTACGAGATGCGTGAGGCGTTCGACAAGCGCCGTCAGACCATCGTCGCCGCGTTGAACGATATCGAAGGTGTGAACTGCCCGACGCCGACCGGCGCATTCTATGCGTTCGCCGACGTGAGCGCACTGCTGAACAAGCCGCTCGGCACCAGCAAAACCGCTTATGCGAGCACGTCCGAACTGGCTGCGGCACTGCTTGACGAAGGTCATGTGGCGGCCGTTCCAGGCGAAGCGTTCGGCGCTCCCGGCTACTTGCGATTCTCGTACGCGCTTGCCGACGACGACCTCGTTGAGGGCATGAAGCGTATGAAGCAGTGGGTCGAGGACTGATACTGGCCTGACTGAGACTTTTCACACGATTCGCACCGCGGTGACATGCCGGGTGCGAATCTTTTTTTCGTTGAAAAATAGCGGTTTTGGGACATTTCTTGAAAAACCGGTTGGACTAAGTCGCAAATACCCGCTATTATTTCGACTTGGCGGTTTTGCCGCTTACTTCTTGCGTGGTTTTTCGCACAAAATCCTCGCCAGCAAGTAGAAACGGCAGAGTACACCTAGGGAAGTGGCGCAATTGGTAGCGCAACGGTCTCCAAAACCGTAGGTTGTGGGTTCGAGTCCCGCCTTCCCTGCCAAGCTTCTTACAACAAGCTCAGCGGAGGATTATTATGGCGAAGGCAAAAAATAGCGAAAAGGCCGTTAAGCCGAACATCTTCATGCGTCTTGGCTTGTTCATCAAACAGATTATCGACGAACTCCGCAAGGTCGTGACCCCGACCAGCAAAGAGCTGTTCTTCTGGGCACTCGCCGTGTTCATCTTCGTGCTGCTCCTGATGGCACTGGTCACCGGCATGGACTTCGGTCTGGGCAAGCTGACCCTGTGGATCTTCGGCTGATCAACGACTTGAAGGTGAAACTGCATGACTGACGAAGTGTTTTCCGACAACCTCGACGAAGCTCCAGAAGCTGATCTCGAGGCCGTAGCTGCCGTTGAGGCGCTGCAGGCCGAGGGTGAAAGCGTTCCGGAAGTCGCTGAGGCCGAGCCGACTGCTGAAGCTGCTTCCGAAGAGTCCGCGGAGGACGAGGGCGGCGAAGAGCTGGATGCTGGCGCCAAGGCCGTCGAAGACTTCTCCAACAGCCTGCGCACCCTCGAAGGCAAGTGGTACGTGCTGCACACCTACTCCGGCTATGAGAAGCGTGTGAAGACCAACGTTGAATCCCGTGTGGCAAGCTTCGGCATGGAAGATAAGATCTTCCAGATTGAAGTTCCGATGGAAGAAGTCGAAAAGCACACCGAAAAGGGCAAGAAGGTCATCACCCGCGTGCGTGTTCCCGGCTATGTGCTGATTCGCATGCTTCCGGATGAGAACGCCCGTCGTATTGTGCGTGAAACCGAAGGCGTCACCGGCTTCGTCGGTCCGACCAAGGAACCGGCGCCGCTGAGCCGCAAGGAAGTCGTCTCCATGATGGCTCCGATGATCGCTTCCGAAGCGCTCAAGAAGGCTGGTGACAAGCCGGCCGCCAACAAGAAGCGCGTCCTTGAAGTCTCCTACGCCGTTGGCGATCAGGTCACCGTCACCGACGGTCCGTTCACCACCATGGCAGCTGTCGTCTCCGACGTTGAGCCCACCACCCAGAAGCTCACGGTGCTCGTGTCCATCTTCGGTCGCGACACGCCAGTGGAGTTGGGCTTCAACCAGGTAGAAAAACTGTCCTGATAAGTCTTTGAAAGACCCCGCGCATTGCGGGGTCTTTTTTTGTCTGGGGGAGTGGGCACAATAGGAAAGCTTGTGTCTGGAGGGTTTGGCGTGCCTGAATGAGGGTACGGAATCCGCTAGCACAGCACAGCAATATACGTTGCGGAAGGAACCGGACGCGGGAAACCTACTCCGGTGCCGCTACCACCGCTTCTACAGAAAGAAGAACCATACAATGGCTCCTAAGAAGAAAGTCTCGGCGCTTCTCAAGCTCCAGATTCAGGCTGGCAAGGCCAACCCGGCCCCGCCGCTGGGCCCGGCACTGGGTTCCCATGGCGTGAACATCATGGACTTCTGCAAGCAGTACAACGCTGCCACGCAGGACAAGATGGGCCAGGTCATCCCTGTTGAGATCACCGTTTTCGAAGATCGTTCCTTCACCTTCATTCTGAAGACCCCGCCGGCGGCAGCTCTGCTGAAGAAGGCCGCGGGCATCCAGAAGGGTACCGAAAACCCGCTGACCCACAAGGTCGGCTCCGTCACCAAGGCTCAGGTCCGTGAGATCGCCGAAATCAAGATGGCTGATCTGTCCGCACGCGACGTCGAAGCCGGCATGAAGATCATCGAGGGCACCGCCCGCTCGATGGGTATCACGGTTACCGACTGAGAGGAGAGGGACAAATGGTAAAGCGTTCCAAGAAGTACCGCGAAGCTTCTGAGAAGATCGATCGCAACAACCTTTACACCGCTAACGAAGCCATCGCTCTCGTCAAGAGCATGCCGGAGTACAAGTTCGATCAGACCGTTGAGGCCGTGCTGCGCCTGAACGTGGATCCGCGTAAGGCCGACCAGCTGGTCCGCGGTTCCGTCAACCTGCCGAACGGCACCGGTAAGACCGCCAAGGTCCTCGTGTTCGCCCGTGGCCCGAAGGCCACCGAGGCTCTCGAGGCTGGCGCCGACATCGTCGGTGACGACGATCTCGTGCAGAAGGTTGCCGACGGCTTCCTGGACTTCGATTCCGTGGTGGCTACCCCGGACATGATGGGCAAGGTCGGCCGCCTCGGCCGCGTGCTCGGTCCGCGTGGCCTCATGCCGAACCCGAAGACCGGCACCGTGACCATGGATGTCACCAAGGCCATCAAGGACATCAAGGGCGGCAAGGTCGACTTCCGTGTTGACAAGAATGGCAACCTGAGCTTCCTCATCGGCAAGCTCTCCTTCACCGAGCAGGCTCTCGACGAGAACTTCAAGGCTGTTGCCGACGAAATCAAGCGTCTGAAGCCGTCCACCGTGAAGGGCCGCTACGTCACCAAGGCGACCATCACCTCCACGATGAACCCGGGCGTCCCGGTTGATCCGACGGTCATCGCCTGAGCAATATAGCTTGTAGATAGCTTCTATATAGCTTGCAAAAGACCCGCATCCTGCCCCAACGCGAGATGCGGGTCTTTTCATATATATCTTGCGATTATCTATCTCATTTAATAAATAATGATCCTGCAATCGTCTGACTATCAAAGAATCTCAATGAAACCAGATATCAGATAGATATTAAAACAGAGAAGTGATGTTCAACGATCGCGCATACGGCCAATCGCAAGCGCCGTCGTCAACACGTATGCGTCACGCGGGTCGGTCGCATCCCAACCGGTCGTTTCCGCGGCACGCTTCAAGCGATAACGCACCGTATTCGGATGCACATTCAATTCCTTCGCCGTGTTTTCCAACGAACTGCCGTTGCGCAAAAACGTGGAAACCGTCACAAACGTCGGATCGTCGGGATTCTCGCCATGAAGCACCTGATACACGTTCTGATACAACTCTTCACGAGCGTAATCATCGCCCAACAGCGCCCGTTCCGGCAGCAACTCATCGGCACGCAACGGGCGGGACGGCGACGCCAAAGCGGGAGCAGCCTGCAAGGAAAACAGGGTTTCACGCAACACGTGCGAAGCGCCGGCGACACCGGAACGCACCGGACTCAAATACACCGATTCGTCATCTTTGAAAGCGGGCATAATCGACGTGCAGGTCACTTCGGCAGTGGCGGCGCCACTCTGACAGACAAGCGCCAGCAGAAAACTGCCGTATGTGCCAACAATCACATGTTCTCCGCCCAGATCGCGCACCGCCTTACGCGCAACGAGCGAAGCCGAAGCGGGACTCGTTTCCGGTGTGCCGCCAATCGCGAAACAATCGAAATCCCCACGCCAACCAAGCACATTCATCAACGAGGCGACGCGATCATCCGTAAGAGAAGTCATCAGGCATTCGAAAGCGAGCCGTTCGATGGTTGAATCGTCGGTGTGCCCTGCCAGAAGGTCGAGAATGTCTGCCTGATCGGAGTTCATAAGCGTCAAGTGTAGCCGCCCAACTGGCGAATCGCTGAACGGAAAGCGTCAACGAGGTGAAGTTCATTCGGGGAGTGCCGCTATTATGCCGCTTATGAGCGAAGTCAAACAAACTGGAAAGCGTGGCGAGCGTATCGGCACATTCCTCAGCTGGATGCTGGCCGTGCTGGCATGCCTTTGGGTGGCATGGTGTTGCGCGATCGGGCCGTTGTATTGGTTCGGCGATGGGCTTTCCGACTTCGGCTGGCTGAATGTGCTGTATTTGGTGGTCGCTTTCGCGATATGGTTTTCGATAGTTGTCGCATTGGTCAGATTCGGCCGCGGCCGTCGCGTACTTCCGCAATATTTCGCACGACGGCATGAAAAACTATGCAACGAGATTGCAGGAACGCCGACCACCGTGCTTGGCATTATGTTGCGACACTTGCATGATGCCGCGCACAGCCGCCCAGGGCGCGCCCTGCATGCAGTGATCGTATGGACGGGGCGCAAACTCATCCGCTGCACCGACTGTTGGTGGAAACTCATGCTGGTGTTCGTAATCGGCTGGCTGTGGATTCCAACCACGCTATTGGCCGCGTTCGGCGCCGACATTCGCTCGCAGATCCGTGAATTCAGCTGGGCCTTGAACCAGTGGACGGGCTTGAAACAGCCATATATCGGCTTCTTCTCGTTCGTGCCCATGGATATTTACCCGACCGCGCATTACATGTGGCCGGACAATCCCACATATCTGACCGACCAGCACAATGTCGTGCTCACCGTGTTCTACGGTGCCGCAGCGGCGGTTTCGCGCTACTTCACCGACTCCAACGATGCGGGCATCGTGGTGCTCGCAGCCTTGCAATGGCTATTCGCCGCATTCTGCTGTTCGGCCACCGCCAACCGGTTCTTCAACCTGCCGTGGCGCAGGCTTGGCGTCGGCACGTTCGACTTCTCGCATCCGGAACGCCACGATTGCTGGAATATGCGCGATTACGCGCATCCTGAAGCAGGCGTTGTGGCACGCCCTTCCAGACTGCGGGCCGGTGCGAAAACACGATTCATGATACTGCTGTTCTTCATGGTGTGCCCGCTTGCGGTATTCGCCACGATTTCCCTGACGAAATCGCCGCTGTTCGCTTTCGCATTCGTATGGTGGTTCGGCGTGTGGTACGAACTGCACATGACGCATATCAAAGCGCTGCCCACCATCAACGGCAAGCCGACGTACCTACGCAAACGCTCGATCATGGCCTTCACCATCTCAAGCTGCGTGATGCTCATCAGCGCGAAATATGCGTGGTACATCATTCTCTTCACCCTGATCCTGGCACTTATCAACGATCGCAAACGTTGGAAAACCTATCTTGTGGCACTTCTGCTGCCAACCATCCTCATTCATGGCGGCATCGTGTTCCTCACCAATACGGGCGCCATCATCGGCGGCGACCCCATCGAAAGCCGTGGCATCCAACTGCAGCAGATCGCGCGCGTCGCCAAATACAATCCGAAAGGCATTCCGGCGGACGCGGCGAAAAAGCTTGAACCGGTCTTCAACCTCGACCAGATGGCCGAAGCGTACTTCCGGCAGGACGCCGACCCGGTGAAATCCTCCGGCATCCAATCGAAGAAAGTCAGTTACAAGTGGCGCACCGTCACCGAAGACGACATGACAAACTTCAACGAGGCCTGGCTTGAAATCGTTGTCGCAAATCCTGTTATCGCGCTCGACGCGTTTTTCGCTGAATGCTTCGGCTATTTCGACGTGACCGACCTGCCATACGTGTCGATGGACTACTACGTGAACAACGATTACGTGCAGAACGACACTGCGTGGATCCACCTGTATAACCACGATTGGCGCGATGCGGTGGCCGGCTTCGCGAAAGGTTGGGGCAATATTCCCGTGATCGGCTGGGTGACGCACGGCAATCTGTACGTAACGCTGATGCTGCTGGTCGGCGCTGCCGAAGTGGTGTTGCGGCGATGGCGCTCGCTGTCATGGCATCTGCCCCTGCTGCTGCTCATGGGCGTGATGATCACCGCTCCGGCCAACAATTTCGAACGGCATATGCTACCGGTCGCGTTCGTATTCGGTTTCGTATGCCTGCAATTCTGGCGCGAGTCGCGTAATGCGCGATCGGCTGCCAGCGCGAACGTGGCCAGTGCGCATGAGGCCAGCCAGGTGCGGCAGGACGAGTAGCGGCTGCGTTGGCTGCTGCATGAGCTGTTGCGTTGCGGCGACATTGCGTCGGCGCGCCGCGCTGTAGTAGGTAGGAGGTAATGATGGCGATTTTGGATTCGGCTGCGATCATGCCGCGTACATGCGTTGCGGCGGATCAGGTGCTTGTTTTGGATACGGTGGGATCCACCAACACGTATGCCGCGGATTTGGTGCGTGCAGGTCGGCTGTTCGGCATGGATGGCATGGACGGCATTGCAGGGAACCTCGTGTGGAGCGGGCGTGAGATCGTGGTTGTCGCGGCGAACGAGCAGACGGCCGGTCGCGGGCGGCTCGACCATACGTGGGCCAGTGTGCCGGGGGAGTCATTCATCGTGTCGCTGGTGGTGAGCGTGCCGGTTGCGATTGTGCGCGATTCGTCCGTCAATGGTTGGCTGCAGATGATTGCCGGTTGCGAGATGCGTGAGGCGATTGTTGGTGCGGTATGCGATTTCGGCGGCACGCTCGATGAAGATGTTTTGCTGAAATGGCCGAACGATATTTTTGCTGGCGGCAAGAAACTTGGTGGCGTACTCGCTGAAATGGTGCCGATTCCGGATTGCGGGGATCGCGTTGCCATTGTGATCGGCGTCGGTTTGAATCTTGCCGTCGCTCAGGAACGATTGCCGATAGATAAGTCCACATCGTTGCAGTTGGTTGCGCGCAATCTGCCTGATGCGATGGTGTTGCGCGATGCGATTGCCGTACGTTGGGTGCAAGGATTGCGCTCGCGGTTGGCTGATTTCGAAGAGGACCCTCACCGTGAGGCTGTGCGCACCCGGGAAGCGATGACCCCGATCTGCTGGACGCTCGGCAAGCAGTGCGAGGCTCATTTTGTGGACGGAACCACTTTGCAGGGCAGGGCTGTCGCGTTAAACGACGACGCCTCCCTGACCATTGAGGATCAGGAAGGCGTATTGCATCGGGTGAGCACGGCCGACGTAGGCGTGCTCAGTAAGTAAAAAATTACTTGATTGCTGAAATTTGCCGCAATCTCACTTCAGCTTGGCAAGACCTGCGACCACGGCGGAAGCGATAACGGCCTTGACCGCATCGCCTGCGACGAATCCCATGGAAGCCACGGCCACAATCGGCAGTGCGATGCCGGTAATGGCGGACTGCACGATGAAACCAAGCAGATAGTCAAGCGCAATGCAGCCGGCGACACAGGAAAACAGGTAACGTGCGGCGGTCAGCGCGCCATGCTTCAGCGAATCGGTGCGCGCCTCACCCTTCAGCAGCGACGTGACGATGGCCGCCGGCAGGAAGCCGATCAGGAAGCCGGCGCTCGGGCCAACCAATGCCATGGTGGAAGCGCCGCCGGCGAACACCGGCAGACCGACCGCGCCGGCTGCCAGATACATGAGCATCGCGGCGCCGGCCTGCTTCCACGGCAGCATCAGCGCGGCCAGCATCACCACGAACGTCTGTAGCGTGATCGGCACCGGCGTGCCCGGAATCGGCACGGCACCGGCCGCGGAGGCGGTCCACATGAGCACGGCGAACAGCGCCGGCTTGAGGATGGATCCGACAGTGCCGCTGGTGGCGGTTTTCAGCGTGGTTTTGAGTGTCAGCATTGCGTTACGCACGATAATTCTCCTTGGATGTGATTGCATTACGTTGATGAATCGACGATTGTCGACAGCCGAAATGATGGCAAGCGCGAAAGTGACGAAAATGCAAGGTTTGTCAACTTATGCCCCCAATCGTAGGCTTGCCAAGTTTCGGTAACGTTTGTGGAGCCTTACAAAAAGATTGCGTGTCTTTTGTGGGAAACGAGTTCACGATTTTTCGTTCGCGCGACCAAACTTGACGTTATGCCTAAAAATGTCAACAAACTTCTGGTGGCGAATCGCGGAGAAATCGCGCTTCGCGTAGTGCGCACCGCCCGTGAGATGGGGATTCCCACGGTTGCGGTGTACGCGGAGCAGGATCGCCATGCACAATACGTGCAGATGGCTGACGACGCATATCTGCTTTCCGGAGACACGTATAAAGACACCTATCTCAACGAGGATCTGCTGATCGACATTCTGCAGCGCAGCGGTGCCGACGCAGTGCATCCAGGCTACGGATTCCTTTCCGAAGTGGCCACTTTCGCGCAGAAAGTGATCGATGCGGGTGCGGCTTGGGTTGGTCCGAATCCGAAAGCCCTCGTGGATTTGGGGGATAAGATCACCGCACGTCGTGTGGCCACGTTCGCCAAAGTTCCGCCGGTTCCCGGCATTTCCCAGTCGATTTCCGACATGCGATTGCTGCTGGATTTCGCGCACACGCACGGTTATCCGCTCATGCTTAAGCGTACCGATGGCGGCGGCGGTCGCGGCATCACGCTCGTGCACAACGATGACGAGCTGCGCGGTTTCTACATGAATCATGATGCGCTGCAGGGCGGTGATCTGAACGAATATTTCGTGGAACGATTCATCGACAAAGGACGTCACGTCGAAACGCAGTGCGGCCGCGACTCGCACGGCAACTTCACCGTGTATTCCACGCGCGACTGCTCCGTGCAGCGCCGCAATCAGAAGCTTGTCGAAGAGGCGCCGGCACCGTTCCTTTCCTCCGAGGTGACCGACCAGCTGGAAACCTACTCTCGCCGACTGTTCGAAGCCGTCGATTACGAGGGGCTTGGCACCTGCGAATTCATGGTGACCGAACAGGGCAAAGTGTACTTCCTGGAAGTCAATCCGCGTCTGCAGGTGGAGCATACCGTCAGCGAGGAGGTCTGCGGACTTGACCTGGTGCGCGAGCAGCTGACCATCGCCAACGGTGGGGAACTGACCGTGAACCATCCGCTTCGTGGACACAGTTTTGAACTGCGCCTGACCTGCGAGGATCCGGCGAAGAACCTCGCGCCAAGCTCCGGCACGCTGGCCTCGTTGCGCTGGCCGTCCGGCCCGGGCATCCGTGTGGATTCCGGCGTGGTCGAAGGCGACACCATTTCGCCGAAATTCGATTCGATGATGGGCAAACTCGTGGTCACCGCATCTGACCGAGCGGCAGCAGTGGCCCGCGTGCGCCGCGCCTTGAGCGAGCTGAAGGTGGAAGGCGTGCCGACTCCGGCAAGCTTGTTCGAACAGATTTTCAACGACGACGAATTCACCGCCGAACACGGTGTTGCATACGATGTCAGCACCAAATGGCTGGAACGCAAGTACCTCAACAAGGAAGCCGCATCATCGCAAGGCGGGCAGCCGGCGTCCATGTCTGGCGCTTCCGAGGTCGACAAGAAGGAATCCAGCGAAACCTTCGTCATCGAAGTCAACAATCGCCGAGTGTCGCTGACCGTGCCGAACGACATCGTCGCCAACCTGACGGGCGGTGCCAAAGCTCGTGACGCGAAACGTGCCATCCAGCCGCTGCGTGGGCAGGGACTGCATCATGCGCAGAAAAAACAGCAAAGCAACGACGGCCAATCCGGTGTGATCGCAAGCCCGATGCAGGCCGTCGTGACGCGTATCAATGTGGCCGAAGGCCAGCAGGTGGCCAAGGGCGACCTGCTCGTCGTGCTCGAATCCATGAAGATGGAAAACTACGTGTATGCGCCGGTCAAGGGCGCTGTCACCAAGATTTTCGTGGGACCCGCGGCGGGCGTGGAAGCCGGCGAAACGTTGATGACCATCGACGTGACCGGAGCGAACGGTACGAAAGCCGGCGAAAACGGCGCAACTGGCGCTGCTGTTGACGGAACCGCAACCGACGGAACTATGGAAGGGGGTAAGTGATGACTGATATCATCGCAAGCCCGGCCGTCAAAGAAGCCGTGAAGATCGTAATGGAGCAGCAGGAGCGACTCGGCAAAAACGCGGCCGAAGCCGTCTCCGCGGCCGACCTGCCGGGCGCATCCCAGCCAATCCGCGCATCCGTGCTTCGTGCGGCGCAACTCGCGCACGAAGCGGAAGATCATGCCCGCAATCGCCAGCATGTCAAAGGCAAGCTGACGGCGCGCGAACGTCTTGACCTGCTGCTTGACACCGGTTCCTTCGAGGAAATCGGACGATTCTGCGGCGGCGACATCAACGGCGGACGCGCGGGAGCGGCGGTCATCACCGGTTTCGGCGAAGTGTTCGGACGCAAAGTGGCCGTATACGCACAGGACTTTTCCGTGCGCGGCGGCACGCTGGGAGTCGCGGAAGGCCGCAAGATCTGCCGATTGATGGACAAAGCGCTCGACTTGAAAGTGCCGATCATCGCGCTTATCGATTCGGGCGGCGCCCGCATTCAAGAGGGCGTGGCCGCGCTGACGCAATACGGGCATCTGTTCCGTAAAACCTGCGATGCCAGCGGTTTCGTGCCGCAGCTCTCGCTGATTCTCGGCCCATGCGCGGGTGGAGCCGTGTACTGCCCGGCACTGACCGATCTGATCATCATGACCCGTGAAAACTCCAACATGTTCGTCACCGGTCCTGACGTGGTCAAAGCGGCCACCGGCGAAGTGATCAGCATGGACGACCTCGGCGGCGGATATGTGCACAACGCCACCTCCGGTGTGGCGCACTACCTGGGCGAAGACGAAGCCGACGCGATCGACTACGCACGAACCGTGCTCGCCTACCTGCCGTCCAACTCCGACCTGCAGCCGCCCACCTACGCGTACGCCGCAACCCGCGCCGACCGTGACGTGGCCAAGCGACTTGCCACCATCGTGCCGGACAACGACCGCCAGCCGTACGACGTGCTCGACGTGATCCGCTGCATCGTGGACTACGGCGAATTCGTGCAGGTGCACGAGCTGTTCGCAAGCTCCGCAGTGGTGGGATTCGCCTGCGTGAACGGGCATCCGGTCGGCATTGTGGCAAACCAGCCGAACGTCAACGCGGGCATCCTTGACGTGGATTCCTCCGAAAAAGTGGCACGATTCGTGCGTCTGTGCGACGCGTTCAACCTGCCGGTCGTCACCTTGGTGGACACCCCCGGATACAAGCCTGGCGCCGAACAGGAACATGCGGGCATCATCCGCCGCGGCGCGAAAGTGATCTACGCCTACGCCAACGCGCAAGTGCCGCTGGTCACCGTGATCCTACGCAAAGCCTTCGGCGGAGCCTATATCGTGATGGGATCCAAAGCCATCGGAGCCGACCTCAACTACGCGTGGCCATCCAGCCAAATCGCAGTGCTCGGCGCGGCCGGAGCGGTGAACATCATCCACCGCAAAGACCTGCAGAAAGCCAAAGACGCAGGCAAAGACGTCGAAGCGCTCCGAGCCAAATACGTGGCCGACTACGAACGCACCACCGTCAACGCGAATCTATCGCTGGAAATGGGCGAAATCGACGCCATGATCGACCCCGAGCAAACCCGCGAAACCATCATCGAATCGCTCAAACTGCTCTCCAGCAAGAAACGCGTGCGCAAAACCACCAAACACCACGGCAACCAGCCGTTGTGACGGGCGCAAAGTGCGCGGATGAATCGTAAGCAAACGTAAACGCAAGAACACATCGCAAGATTTTTGAAACAAGTAAGGAACATCATGAACACCTTTTTTCTTGACCGACTGAACAGCGAGCCGCACGCACTCGCCTTCGCAGGCCAATCCACCCCATGGCCGGTGACGCTCGCCGACCAGAGCGCCAATCCGGTGCTCGACGAAGCCCTGCATACCCACGCCGACGCAGCCCAGGCACTGCTGTGCCCGGTGTCCGCCGACCTGCTCGCCACCACCGGGCGCCCGGTCGACCTGTTTGGATTCGAACCGAATCCGGCACGACTCGGCGCTGCCGCAGCGGCTTCCGCCAGCGTTCCGGGCATTGCTCTCGCCCAGTTGGGTGCGCTACTCGACGCTGCTTCCCTCGGCTACAATCCCGCCGTTGCCAAGCCGGTTGCCGTGCTCGGTCACTCCCAAGGCGTGCTCGCCGTGCACATGGTGCAGGCGATCGTCGAAGCGGGTTCCATTGAGGCGGCTTCCGCGCAAATCGATGAAATTCTTGCGATTGCCACGCTGATCGGCGTTGCCGGCACCCGTCAGGCACGTCAGCTTGGCCTTGCCGCACGTCACGGCGAAGCCACGCCGATGCTGTCTGTCAAGGACATCACCCGCGCCCAGGTGGATGCGCTGATCAAGCGTGTTTCCGGTGCCCGAGGCCCGATCGCCGTGGCAGTCACCAATTCCGCCACGCATTATGTGCTCTCCGGCTACCCGGAGGATCTGGCCGCGTTCGGCGTGGAAGTGGCCAAGGAGCACAAGCACCAGGCCAAGCTGCGCGAAGAGAAGGTGCGTGGCGGTCGCGTGTTCGAACCGGTGCTCGAATACCTTGACGTGACCCTGCCGTTCCACAGCCCGCTTATGGCCGAGGCTGTTTCACAGGCTGTTTCATGGGCGGAATCCTGCGGAATCAACGCCGACCACGCTCGCGAGCTCGCCGCCGAAGTGCTGCTCAACCATGTGGATTGGGCCGCCCGCGTGCGTGCGCTCATGAAATCCACCGATCCGAGCGCCCTGTGGGTGTTGGACTTTGGCCCGGGAACCACTGTCGGCAAGCTGTTCTCCACCGTTGCCCAAGGCACTGGCGTCGGCGTGGTGGAAGCCTCCACCGTGGCCGATCGCGGCGAACTCTCCACGCTGGAAACCCTGCCGGAGCGCACCCAGAACTGGACCCGCTTCGCACCAAGCATCATCCACACCTCCGCCGGAGACAAGGTACGCACCGCATTCACCGAACTGACCGGCAAAGCGCCGGTGCTGCTCGCCGGCATGACTCCGACCACCGTGGAACCGGAAATCGTGGCAGCGGCCGCCAACGCCGGCTACTGGGCGGAACTCGCAGGCGGCGGTCAGGTGACCGCCAGCGTGTTCGACCGTCATGTCGCCAAGCTGGAAGAAGAGCTTGAAGAAGGCCGTACCGTTGAATTCAACGCGATGTTCATGGACCGCTACCTGTGGAATCTGCAGTTCGGATCCCAGCGCATCGTACCGAAGAAGCGTGCCAGCGGCACCCCGATCGACGGCGTGGTCGTGTCCGCGGGCATTCCGGAACTTGACGAGGCCGTGGAACTCATCCACACTCTCAACGCCGACGGATTCCCGTACGTGAGCTTCAAGCCGGGCACCGTCGACCAGATTCGCCAGGTGGTGCGCATCGCCAAGGCCGTCGCTCCGGTCAAGGTGCTCATCGAAGTCGAAGGTGGTTCCGCAGGTGGACACCATTCGTGGGAATCATTGGACGATCTGCTGCTGAGCACCTATGCCGAAGTGCGCGAACAGGCCAATCTGGTGCTCGTGGTCGGCGGCGGCATCGGCACGCCGGAACGCGGAGCCGACTACATCACCGGCGAATGGTCCGCCGAATACGGTCGCCCGCTCATGCCGGTGGACGGCGTGCTTGTCGGCACCGCCGTGATGACCGCCAAAGAGGCGCACACCAGCCCTGAAGTCAAGCAGATGCTCGTCAACACCCCAGGCATTCCCGCCAGGGGAGCAGACGTCGATCCGTTCGCTCCGCTGGGCGAACAGTGGGTGCCGAGCGGCCAAGCCAAGGGTGGAGTCACCTCCGGCCTGAGCCACCTGCATGCCGATATTTACGAGCTGGAAAACTCTTCCGCGCGTTGCGGACGCCTGCTGGTGCGCGTGATGAAGCATCCGGAAGAGCTGGAAAGCCGCCGTGAGGAAATCATCGATGCGTTGAACGCCACCGCGAAGCCGTATTTCGGTGACCTGAAGGCCATGACCTATCTCGCATGGGCGCAGCGTTTCGCCGATCTCGCTTTCCCGTGGGTAGATGAAACCTATGCCGATCGCTTCCTGCACTTGCTACAGCGTATCGAAGCCCGCGTCACCACGAAGGAAAGCGGCGAATTCGCGTCGCTGTTCGCATCCCGTGCCGATGTGGAATCCGATCCGCATGCGGCCATCGCCAAGCTTGCCGAAGCCTATCCGCAAGCTGATGAACTGACCGTCACCCCGATGGATGAAGCTTGGTTCCCGGTGCTCGTGCGTGAATACCCGAAGCCAATGCCGTTCGTGCCCGTCATCGACAACGACCTGCTGCGTTGGTGGGGTCAGGATCAGCTGTGGCAGTCCGAAGACTCCCGTTACTCCGCCGATTCCGTGCGTATTATTCCTGGTCCGATCTCCGTTGCGGGCATCACCACCGTTGACGAACCGGTCGCCGACATTCTTGGCCGTTTCGAAGAGGCCATGGTCAAGCGCGTTTCCGCCGAATCGCCAAGTGCAGACAAAACCGCGTTTGCCCAGCTCGGCGCGGCATCTTCCGCAGAAGAATTCATTCGCAAATCCCCGAACATCTCGTGGGTGGGCCATCTCATGGCAAACCCGGCGTACGGTACCGGCAACGGTGACGCCAACTACGAAATCCGCAAGATTTCCAGCGAAGGAAGCGTCGAAAAGTACGATCTCGACATTCATCTCGATACCTACTGGGACAACGATCCTGACGGTGGCGCATCCAAGCACGCCGTACGCGACATCGTCATCCCGCTGAACGTGGACGGCAACGAATCCGGGCTCTTCCCGGTGGTCGACCGCGACCGCCTGCCGGAACACGTGTATCGCATGCTTGCCGACACCGCGGGCATCGGCAATATCGCCATCACCGGCGACAAGCTCACCGCCATGCCCGTTATTGAGCAGGTGGCAGACAAAGCCGCCCATCCGTTCGGACAGGCGCATACCAGTTACACGCTGTCCGCCAACCTCGGCTTCGACCATGAAGCGGCCACCGGCGGCGCGCTGCCGAGCAACCTGGTGCCGTCGCGCATCGCACCGGACGCACTCGTCGGACCGGCATGGCCCGCCATCTACGCGGCCCTCGGATCCGTATACGTCAACGGCTTCCCGGTGATCGAAGGCCTGCTCAACGCAGTGCATCTCGACCATCTCATCGAACTGGAAGTCAGCGAAGACGAGCTGCTCAAGCACACTGGCGAACAGATCGCACTGACCAGCTGGGCCGAAAACTACTTCGAATCGGCATCCGGCCGTGTGGTGACCATCCACGTCACCCACAGTGCACAAGACGGCACCGTGCTTGCCAACGAAACCGAGCGTTTCGCCATCCGTGGCCGCGCATATTCCGACGCACTGCCGCCGGAAGCGCCGGACTACGGCGGAATCGAAGCGGAAATCGAAAGCACTCCGCGCCGACTGCTGCGTCGTGTCAAGGTGACCGCTCCGCACGAGATGACCGCCTTCGCCCGTACTTCCGGCGATTTCAACCCGATCCACACCTCGCATCGTGGCGCTGCCGTTTCCGGTCTTGCGGCACCGCTCGTGCACGGCATGTGGCTCTCCGCAACCGCGCAATACGCGGTGCAGGCGCTTGACGGCAAGGGTGCGCACTACGAAATCGCAGGCTGGACCTACAACATGTACGGCATGGTGCAGCTCGACGACGAAGTGGAAATCTCCGTCGAGCGTGTCGGACGCGTGGCACACTCCGGCATGGTGCTCGAAGTGACCAGCCGCATCGACGGCAATATCGTGTCTCGTGGCACCGCCATCGTACGTGAGCCGAAGTCCGCCTTTGTCTACCCGGGCCAGGGCATACAGCAGCAGGGCATGGTGCTCGACGAGCGTGCCAAGTCCCCGGCCGCACGAGACGTGTGGGAGCGTGCCGACAAGGTGACCTGCGAGAAGCTTGGATTCTCGATCCTCGCCGTCGTGCGTGACAATCCGAAGGAACTGACCGCCAACGGCGTGACCTACCGCCATCCGGAAGGACTGCTCAACCTGACCCAGTTCACGCAGGTGGCGCTCGCCACCGTGGCATTCGCCCAGACCGCACGTCTGCGCGAAGCCGGCGCCGACATTTGGCCGGCCTATTTCGCGGGCCACTCGCTGGGCGAATACAACGCCCTGAGCTCCTTCGCCGGCGTGATTCCGCTGGAAACCGTGATCGAACTCGTGTTCCACCGCGGTTCCACCATGCACCACCTCATTCCGCGTGATGCGAAGGGTCGCTCCAACTACCGCATGGGTGCGCTGCGTCCGAACCAGTTCGGTGTGGGCGACGACGGCGTACGCGAATACGTCGAATCCGTGTCGAAGGCTTCCGGCGAATTCCTGCAGATCGTGAACTACAACCTGGCTGGCCAGCAGTATGCCGTGGCAGGCACCATCGCCGGTCTGAAGGCGCTGAAGGCCGATTCCGACCGCCGCGTAGCCGAATATGGCGGCAAGCCGGCATTCATGCTGGTGCCGGGCATCGATGTGCCGTTCCATTCCACGCTGCTGCGCAAGGGTGTGCCGGAATTCCGCGACAAGCTTGACGCGCTCCTGCCGCAGACCATCGATTACCGTGGTCGCTTGGTCGGACGCTACATTCCGAACCTGGTTGCGGCTCCGTTCGAAATGACGAAGGAATTCGCGGCCAAGATTCTCGAAGTCGTGCCGTCCGAGCGCATTCAGGCCGCTTTGGATGATCCGCAGATTTGGGATTCCTATGCTGCTGATGATCAGAAGCTCGGTCGATTGCTGCTTACGGAACTGCTGTCTTGGCAGTTCGCCTCCCCGGTGCGTTGGATTGAGACGCAGGCTCTGCTGTTCGGTTCCGCCGAGCAGGGCGGTCTTGGTGTGGAAGAGTATGTTGAGGTTGGTCTCGGCAATGCTCCGACACTCGCCAATCTTGGTGCCAAGACGTTGCGTCTGCCACAGTTTGCCGGTCGCGATGTGACGGTGTACAACGTTGGTCGCGATGAGGGCCGCGTATATATGACCGATTCCGATTCGTTGGTTCCGGAAGAAGATGCCGACGATTCTGCAGTTGCGGCTGCGGCTTCTTCTGCGGCTGCTGCTCCGGCTGGTGCCTCAGCTCCTGCGGCGGCTCCTGCAGCC
>ENA-OQKJ01000025-OQKJ01000025.1-human-gut-metagenome-genome-assembly--contig:-NODE-25-length-42536-cov-3.911835_pt1 | contig 42536 bp, 35 predicted proteins | sample MGYA00242647_ERZ504795 | MGnify/ENA primary metagenome ERZ504795 (study PRJEB26092, sample SAMD00036398) | human gut metagenome | host: Homo sapiens | study: EMG produced TPA metagenomics assembly of...
TGGGCTTCTTAATTCTTGTTTTTATAAAAGAAATAGGATTTCGATTGTTCTCAACTGAAAATTCATCATCCAAAACCTCAAGCTTAGTTTGTATCTCCCGAATAGCACAACGATACATCATCATTAAATTATAAAATTTTGTAGCATTATTTAAAAAACTGTAGTGATTCCGGGACTGTTCATCCTAGAGTTTTTTTTAACTTCATCCTTTCGTCATGGAACTTTCCTTTCTACCTCATCCCTGATTTCAAAACATTCTTTCATTCAGAGACCTGTTACTCTACCCCCAACGCCTTAAACACCGCATCTTCCGCACTGCTGTAGAAAATCAGATTAAACTCCCCACCAGCTCCGGCGGCACGGTGCCAAGGTCTGCTGCGCTGGTAATCGGAAGCAGCACTTTCTTTGCTCCGCTATCGAGACACACCTGCAAACTATTGGCAAGCTCGTCCACTTTCAGAATCGTGCCGCTGATGCTGATTTCTCCCAGCACGGCAAGTGTACTGACTGTAGGCCGTCCAAGAGCGATGCTGCATAGTGCAATCAATGTAGGCAATGCCAGCTTTCCGGTCATGCCAATGCCCTGCAAATCCTGATAGTTGATGATGTAATCCCGCATCGTAGTACTGATGCTGCCACTGATGCGATTTCCGTTAGCTTTCAGGAAATTGAACGCCGTATTCGTGGATTCCTTGCAGTCACGGTCGCTGCCAAGGCCAGTGCGCTCAAATTTTCCGTTACCGGGCAGCATCTGGCTTTCAAGGCGGAATACGCCGATCATACCGGATTTCCCCTGACTTACGGTATATACCTGTCCAGGATTGCAGATACCATCAGGAATGAGCTTTCCACCGCCCTGCTCTGGCACGGAAACAAATTTTTCTTCAAAGGTATCAAGGTCGATATAGCTGAAGTTCACATCATAGAATTCCATTCCACCCAGTTTTTTCAGCTGCTCCTTGACGCGACGGCGCATTTCCAGCGCAAATACAAGAATTTCTTCAATCTGTTCCTTCGTGAACTCCCCATCCGGATATAGCAATTTCACATAGCCGCCTACAATCTTGCGGACAGCAATCGTATCGCGCTGGTTCAGGTTCTTTCCAAGGCGGAAATACTTATCTAACGCATCACCATACTGTTCCTTCCGCAGTTCTCGGATAAACTCTGCCAGATAATCCGTGATAAAGCCGTAATCATTGGTAAAATGCTCCGGACGGAACTTCGGAATCTCCCAGCCTGGAATGTAGCAATGCAGACGGTCAAGAAAGGCGGTGTCCGTTCCCATCTCCGGCGGGAACGGGTCAAACAGAGAGGAAGTCTTGAGCAACACATCCACGCTCTGATTGATGTTTCCTACAAAGACCATAGATGCCGATGCTGCCTTTTCCTCTTTGCCACGGGCAAAGGAGCCGGAAGCCATATAGTCTTTCATAATCTGAATGCCGTCTTTGTCCTTAAACTTGATTCCGGCAACCTCATCAAAGGCAACGCAGTCCCATAAGCCTACCAAACCTACGGTTTTGCGCCCCATATTGTAAAACAGATTTGCAACGGTCGTCTGACCACCGGATACCAGGATACTGTTCGGACTGATTTCTTTATAGATATGGGACTTGCCTGTGCTGCGCGGCCCCAACTCACAGAGATTGAAGTTGTTCTCCACCAACGGCAGCATACGCGCAAGCAGCAGCCACTTTTCCCGATTGTTCAGCTGTTCCGGCTCATATCCACAGGAACGCAGCATAACATCCATCCACTCTTCCTGTGTGAATGCCTTGCGTCCCTCTCGAACTTCTTCAATGTCGATATGGGGCATCTGAATCGGAGTCAGCTTATGGATGCTGATGGGAGAGATGTCCTTCTGCTTTTTCTGTTTAGAGGAAATCGGCTGTCCATCTATATCCGTGATTCCAAAGCTGCTGTCTCCCTCAGACTCATATTCCAGCTGCACGATGCACCAGATACCGCCGCAAAGCAGTCGGTCATATTTTTCCGGATAATCATCTGTAATCGGCACATTGGTGAGGCCAAGGTTAGAGAACTCTGCAAAAAAGCAATCCTTTTTGATATCCAGATGCACGGTCACCATATCAATAATGGTATGGCTCCCGTTCTTGCGCAGTTGTGAGAGAATTTTTTGAGCCTCATCCGGGCGGACAAAATTATCTGCCAGAATGCGTTTTACATTCTGAACGCCCTGCTCAATGATTGTCTCATCGTCTGAACTACAATACTGACCCAGCAGGAACTCCAGCACATAGACCGGAACATTCGCTCCTTCTTTTATTTTCTTTGTCAGATCTTTGCGGACGATCCGACCGTCAAAGTTGCTGCGCAGCTTCCGGCGCAGTTCTTCACGGTTATCATCTGCCGCCATATCCATCATTTCCATACGGAATTCCTGCCTCCTCTATATCAGAATCCGAATCCAAAGTCATCTGCAAAGGCAATGTCCATGATGACAGGCTGCCTCCACTGCTCCAGACCGCTTTCTTCGTCGTAAACCACAAGGTAATACTGCTTGTCCTTGTCGTATTTCTTATTCTTGAATGTGAAACGCATCCGGAAGATACGCTTCTGTGCATTTTCCTCGCGACTGTCCGCCACATAGCTGTTTTCGTTCGAGATTTTCTCATTGTCTTCCGAGAGGAAGAAAATGCGGTATTTTGCAGCTTTTACAGTATCGCTGACTGCATCCGACTGGATAAAGTCCATGGAAGTGATCAGGTTCGTAATCTTATGGACGATGCTGACCAGAGCAATCTCTGCATTCTTTGTTTCCATGTGACCGCGCTCCATCTTAAACTCCAGCACCGGCACCAGCATTTCCTGCGGTGAGGAACCACCATGCACATAGTTAGCACCGCCTCCGGCCACCTTAAAGACATTGCTGCTGACTGGATAGGACACCACCTTGCTGTCCTCATTCCCCAGAACGCGTCCCATGCTCATATGGTCGATGCCGTCATCTTCCAGTGCCGCCTTAGACACAATAAATCTGCGATTGACAAATGCTTTTTCCGCGCTTTTCCCGGAAATCTTGTCACTTTCTGTCAGCTTATCACGTTTGTAAATAAAGCCATGATCGGCAGTGACGATAAAATGATAGGTGTTGCCGCTGACGGAGATTCTATGAATCAGATCCATAATTTCCTGAACGGCTTCCTCACACGCATGAAATACCTCATCCTCGGTATTTGCCTTGTCTCCACGCGCGTCGATCTGATTATGATATACATAGATAATCTGTCGTTTTGTCAGCACATCTCGCAGCTCTGCCACTTTCAAATTTTTGATATCATCGAACTGTACACAGACACTATCCGGGTTATAGCTTTGCAGCACCTGCTGCCGACCTGCCAGATTATCGCAAAGGATACCATCTGCCAGTATCTGAAAATCATCCGTCATTTCCAGTGTCTTATGTGGCAAAAGTGCTGCCATACCGAGCCTCGTATAAGACGGAAGAACACTCAACTGTACAGAAAGTTTTGCCGTGCATTTCGGGTCATCCTGCATTCTGGCAAACAGCTCCTGTCCGACCTCGTAACGCATGGCATCCGAAATGATGACCACGGTGCGTTCCTTGGTATAGCGCAGGTTGGCATTGTAAAACTCCCGCTGCAACGGAATTGCCGAAAATGCGGCATCCTGCTGGATTCCAGCATTCCATGCTGGGAGCAGACAAGCCAGATATTCATTCGTGTAGATATTTTCCACCAGCTCCCGAAGCGGCTCAAAGCTTTCCGTGCTCTCCAGCTGGTCGTAATAATAGTAGAATTTCCGATACTGCTGATCCATATTGTAATCCGCAGCAAGATATCGGTCGATGATTGGCTTTAAGCCATCTGCGGCATGGTAATCCGCTTCCTTCACCATGCTGTATGCACTGGAAAGCATCTGATAGGTTTTCCCGGTCTTTCTGCCAAAGTGCATTTTAGCCCGCTTTTCACAGAGTTCCGGAATGGTAAATCCGTTTACGATTGCACCGATATCTTCCGAAACAAGTCTGCCAATGAGCCACTTTACCAGCACCTGATCCACGGCAAGGAAAGTGTCGCACTCCACCAAATCGTCCACTCGCATTCCTGCAAATGCCGAAAGAACATTCAGCCCTTTGGCAACGTGCGCCGACAGAGCGTCGTATTTGTCCCGGTACAGGACGCTGTTCATCAGGCTATCGAGAAATGCGATGATATTGCCGGACTTGTAGGAGACAAAGCTCTTCCATGCTGCCGGAAGCTCTGCCTGCACATATCGCCCAGTATAAGTAACGAACAATGTTACCAAAAGCCGTTCCAAACTCGGTTTTGTATCGGTGTATCCGAAATGCTGCTCACAAAGCTGCCAGAATGCAGACAGCAGGTCGTATTTTTCAAACTCCCGCAAGAAAGCATTGTCCACCAGCTCGCCATCCGTCAACACGATGCGCACGACTTCCTCAAAAGAGCAGGTACGCGCCTTGCAGACTGCACTTAGCAGACCGACAAGGATATTTTCTTCATTAAAGTTTTCGATTTCCAAATCATAGAACCGCTGAGTGCGCTCTTTGTTGGCGAAAAACTTGATGTGCTTCTCAATAACCGGCTTGTACTTTTCCTCAATACCCAGGTCAACCGACAGCAAGGAGGCTCGGTCAGCAAAGAACCGTCTGGAATACAGCATTGTGTCTTCCAGATGGTTGTCCCTTACATCCGGCTTCGGAAACGGTGCATAAATCAGATAATTCGTGGTCTTATCCACACGCTCCAGAAAATACTTTGTATAGAACTGGTTATCTGGCTGGAGATGGTAGATCTTCGCATTCTGAAGCTCCACCGTCTCCATATCCTCGGCAAATTCTGCCTTGTCATCGTACCAGAAAACCAGTTTCCGGGTCTCCCCGGTAAATTCCGCATTCAGGCGGTCTATAATTTGTTTCAGGTTCAATTCTGCCATATCAATTTCCTTTACTTGATAGATTCCGCCCTTTGGGGAATATCATACAGGCAGTTACGCCTTGATCCGGTTGTTGCCTGTGATGCTGCTAATATAATCGTCAATATCCTGCACGATGCAATGGTCCCCCATTGTGTGCAGTGATTCAAAATATTTTGTGATATACCCATAGATGCCATACTCTTCAAAAGTCTTTGCCACATCTGCACCGGAAAGCCCTTTGAAATGACGGTACCGCTCCATGCAATAAATCAAAAAATTGGATTCTTTGCTCATCGCTCACGCCTCCTCCGGGTAATCATAGGAGCCTGTCAAAAGTTCATCTTGATACATGGTATACAGCGTCATCGGGCTGTAATGCCACAATTTTGATTTTTCATCCGAAAGTTCCTGATAGAGCTTGGACTGATAAAAGCGGGAAATCGCTTTTTCATCATCCACATTGCTGTTTTTTGTAATCTGTTCGATGATGGGCGGCACAATGATTGCAAGCATTGCGCTGAACTGATCTTCGTTCATACAAGCTCCCTCCCTTCAAAATGCAAGTATTGCAGGGACTTCTCAGTTGCAAACACCAGCTGGTTGAACAATTTCCGAATCTTGAGTGCCGCCAGTGTTTGTTCCTTATCCAACACTCCGGTCATATACAGGGTAATGGTGCGGTACACATCATCATTTGCCACAGCACCATAAATCAGGTCATGCTGCTTTCCCTGATAAGTTCCCTGACGGTTCTCGGCTACAAAATCCAGCCACGCTTCATCTGGGCTGTCAAAGCGCAGCAAACTGCACTCCTTGAAAGCCACTGCTTCCTCTACGGAATAAATATTCAGCGTAGCAGCTCCTGTTTTGCGGCGGTCGGTGACTTTTTGAGCGAAGTTCACTGCCTGATCGCGGTTGGTGGTGGTATAAAATCCAAAACCGAAGTCCAGATAGCGATTTTGCCGGATAAGTTTCGGCTGTTCTACGATAACATTGCTTCCGTGGTACAAAATCATTGCAAACGCCTCCTGTTCCTCTTATTTCTTCTCTTTCACCATGATATTCTTGCTGTCTGCCAGCACCTCGTAGAACTTGCCGTCCTGCGCGGTCTGAAGCTTACGGTAATTGACCTTTACGCCGTCATCAAGGTCAAGCTCGATGCGAGAAAGTGCCAGATGGCTGATCTTCTCATCATACTCCCGGCATTCCTTCAGCTGCTTGGCGAGTTTATCCTTGCGTTTGGAGGCTGCTGCCACCTCACGGGCATTCTCGCTGTGATCCATCATATCCTGCATCCGGTTGATCTCGGATTCATATACGCGCTGCATCTTGTGCAGGTAGTCGATGCGCAGGTTTCCGATGGTATCCGGCGTGTAGCGGTGCAGGTAGACCAGTGCCTTAAAGCCGTTCTGCTTGCCGCTGTCAAACAGCCAGTAGATCGGACGCTTGCCGGAGCCAGTGACAGAGTAAGTCTGGCAGTGATCCTTGAAGAAATCGTTCAAGAAGTAGTTGCGGATAATCTCCCGGCTGGTGCTGCCCTTATTGCCGAGGGCTTTTGCGATATAATCAAGGTTTGCTTCCAGCGTATCAGCACCGTACACTGCTTTCAGCCATGCACACAGGCGCGATACAATATCATCGTCCAGATATTCTTTCATCGGTGATGGGGATAACATTGTCAGCATCCGGAATATAGCTCTGGTATTTGCTGCTATCCCACTCGCCGCCTGCATAGGCCAATCCTTCCACATCCAGAGAGTAGCGGCCAAACATGCAGCCCACAGCGTAGCTGAGCAAACTCTTGATGTCCCGCTGCAAGTCAGCCTTACGCACCGTCACATCTTTATCTTCCACTTCCGGGGTCAGTTCATCCTGCAAACCGTAAATGTCAATAAAAATGCGGTTCAGTTCTTCCTCGTTGGCTTTCAGCTGGTTAAAACGGGCATCACATTCTGACTGCCACTGGGTAAAGGCCTCCGAAATCGTGGAAACGTTACGGAGTAAGGGATGTTTCTTAAAGTCCCAAGAAATCTCAAAAGAGTCCCACTCTGCGTTACTGCCATCAATGCAATGTTTAACACGCTCTACTATACTATCCAAAGAATCCGACTCTATCAGTGGCAACTTCCTAAGATATCCAGATTCAAATCCCATCGAAGGTGAGAGAATCTTTAACAGTGAAGCGGCTATTTTGGAGTTCATAAATCCAAGTAAATAGTATTTTGTCTTTTCATTATTGCAAAACAGTCCATATCCACTGTTAGAATACAAAAATCCTACCGGGCAAAATCTAAATGAGGTCTTCTCTGTTCCAATAACAGTCCAAGTCAATGCAGAACTGAATATATAATCCAGATTATAGTTATGTGAACGTATCCTACCCGTCTTTTCATCTTTGAAATTCTGAATTTCAAACCCATCATTTTCCCAGTTTACTACTGTATCATTATTGCCGTACCATTTTCTCTGTTCCCCTCCCTTAGCAAACGGGAACCATTTCTTTCGGCTCTCAACAGCTTCTTTTCTTGACGAGATATTAATTCCAAATTTGTTACGGTTCACCTCAAACCAAAGTCGAATGAATCTATCATTATTTGCGGTTGCCATACCAACGCGAGGTTCCGAAACATCACCAACTAAATGTGACTTTTTAAATGCCGACAAAACAACATCTGACGCCCAGTATGCAGTATAAGGTGTCCCTTGAATTTCTCTTAGTTGTTCATTTGTTTTATTAAAACGGTGTTCACCAGAAATAAACATAGCAGCTTTTGCTGCTTCATTTTTTCCGCCAACTAATTGAACAAAGGTGCTATTATAATTTGAGAAAAAGTCATTGCAGAACACAAAGCTGCTTGTCTGAACAACTTCCCCATTTATCTCATCAAATGCATGTGGTCCTAAATGTGCCAAATTTATCAGTTCTTTGTTTAATAGTTTATCGCGTAAATTCTCATAGCTTGCAAGAAACATCCATGCATGTTGTGTTATCATCGCTTGATAACCACTCACTCGCGTCATCAAACCACATCGTTCAATAAAGACAGCAAAGAGATCTACTTTACTATCAGGATAATTTGCTTTAACAAAGTCATTCACTTTAGGGCTTAAATTACTTATAGCTGCATACGGTGGATTCGTAATGGTCACCCAATATTTCCGTGCCATCGTCTCACCAATGTCAACAAGCCGATTCAGCTGCTCGGCAGTATCTTCCACGCCCACGCTATCCATACTGATCTGACCTGCGGTATCTTCTGCTGCCACAAACCGACGCAGCAAATCCCAGTTATAGCTCTCCACATTCAGGATAGAGCCATACTCCTTGGCATCGGTCAGGGTGTCCAGCAAACCTTCCAGCTGCATCTTGGCGGCGTTCTTCTCAATATCGTCCATGCCCGCACCAAAATATTTCAGGTGCGCACGGTTGATGCTGTTGCTCTCCTGAATGGCATAGACATGGCAGGTGTTCTCACCGTTGAGGATACGACGGTTGTACTGCCGTGCTTTCATCATCACGGCAAAATACGCCAGCTGATAGGCACGGTCATCAATGTCCAAACCGTAGATGTTATGTTCCAGAATGCTCTTTGCAGCATCACGCTGGCTGTAACCAGCACTCTCGTAAATCTGCATCAGCACATCAAAAGGCGTATACGAGGATATGGCCGGAACCCATGCAGGGGTCGATGAGCTTGATGTCTTCCGGGTTCAGAGCGGCGTACTCTTTACGAATTTCCGAGAGTTTTGCCTGCACCTCTGGCTCCTGCTGTGCCTCTTCCAGATAGTATTTCCAGTTTTCTTTCAGGTCGCAGTCCGGGTGTCCTTCCACCCACAGACGGCCAAGGCTGTTTTCCACCATGTAACGAACGATCCAGTCCGGGGTGAACAGCTGGGTTACGGCAGGGATTTCCTCTTTGGTAATCTTTCCGTTCTTGGCAAAGGCAGCGGCCTTCGGCTCAGTGTTGTAATACTGGTACAACCAGCCGATGATTTCCACCTGACCACCGCGCTCGATGTTGAAGTCATCCTCGGAATATCGTGATCAGATGATAGACCACGCCATCCTGGTCAATGACGGACAGGCTGAGCAGCAGCTCGGTGTAGTTCTTTGTCTTTTCAAACAGAGCAGGCAGAATCTCGTTCAGGGCATTGCACTGTTTCAGGAACAGGATGCGGAACACCTCGTCCAGCTTGTTGTCCTGCTTCAGCTGGAAAATCTGAGCCTCTTCCTCCGCAGTAAAGGGCAGCTCTGCGTCAAACGGTGTCGTGACCAGATCTGGCTCCAACTTTCCGCTCTCGGAAGAAAGCACTCGAATATGGGAAGGCAGATAGTCGTTGACCTCCATGAAACGGATCGCAATCAGGCGATTGAACCATGTATAGGCAACCTCCTCGATCACATACTGATATGCGGTTTTGTAGTCGGTATCTTTTTCCTTCTGCTGGATGACCTCTATCAGCTTGTCACGCTGCCGCACGGCCTCGCCGGAAATCGAATACGGTTCTGCAGTGCCGATATCGAAGAACTGAGTGCCGCCGAAGCTCTGCGGCAACGGCTTTGCAATGCCGTCCTCCGTAATACCGATCAGGCGGGCATCATAGCTGACATCTGCAATCAGCTTATTCCGCGCCCAGATCGCAAAATTCTTTATGGCTGTCTTGTTCATGGAGCCAATCCTCCTGTCATTTATAGTTCAATGTTGACGATGGTATCTTCGTCCATCTCTTTCAGCAGGTTTTCGCGCAATGCAGCAAGGTATTTATCAACATCATCCTTGCTCTCCAGCCGCCACGATGCAGTCTTGGCAACCGTCTTGATGGAAACATTCTTCGTGGTGCGCACCTTATATACCGGCTGCGGTTCTGCCACCTTTTCTGCCGGTTTCACGGTCTCGCCGCGCTTTTCCGCCTCTTCTTCCTGACGCTTACGCTCTGCCTCGGCCTTTGCCGCTGCCTCCTTCGCAAGGCGAATGTCCTCTGCGTTCATCTCGTTGAGCAGGCGCAGCTTCAGTGCCTCCGCCTTATCTGCATAACTGCGCAGAGTGGAAACATTGTTGCAGTGCTCCGCACCATCCATGATCTCCTTAAAGAGTTCCAGATAACGGTTGAACTTCGCATCCTTATAGGGCTTGGTGTTCAGCACTTCAAAGACACGGTTCCGATCCTGATTGATGGAATCTTTGACCGGCTCTGCCTGCTCTTCCAGAATGCGCATATAGCAGTTCATAAACTTCTCGCGCAGCTCCGGCAGCTTCGGAATCTCCTTGTAGGGCTTCGGCATCCGGACAATGGTGCGCATCTTGGCCACCACGTCTTCCAGTTCTGCATCCACGATGTAGGTCTTGCTGTCCTCGTAGATATTCAGCATATCCAGCGCACGAGTAAAGATGGTCAGCTGCTCACTGCCAAAGAAATCACGGATAGGCTCATAGTCCTCGCCAAAATCCATCAGATCGTCCTGCTCGTCAAATACGGTCTTAAAGAATTCCAGCGGTGCCTGAATCTGCACCAGTGCGGAAAGCCGCTTCTTGCCCTTTTCCAGAAGTTCTTTTCCAGGATAGGTGTAATTCTCATATTTCGGTTCCAGCCGCTCAATCTCGGTGATCCGATTCTCGCAGTAATGCTGGAAGTTCTTCATGATGGTATCTTCGTCATCGGCAGGCGGTGCCACCTTGAACAGCTCTTTCATCACGGTGCGGACGGCCTTTTTCTGGTTTTCCGGCACACGGACGCGCACTTCCGTCAGCAGCTTATCCACGAACTGCTTCTTCGTGATGTAGCCGATGATTTCTTCCTCGGAACGGTTGTTCAGATTGACGCTCTCACCATTGACCGTAAAGGACAGATCTCCACGCTTAAAGAGACGTGCCACCAGCCAATGGATGTCATCTTCCACAAAGCCATAGGGTGCTTTCATAAAGCGATCCTTGATCGTTTTCATAGAAGTTTTCATGTGCATCCGGGAGTTACCTGCCACGAATTGCAGCACATCATCCAGCGCGTGAACATTGGATTCTCCGGTATCTCCCAGTGCCAGCGACAGCTGATTGCTGGTCTTGAACATCTTCCGGATGTCTGCTTCGCCCATCGCTGCGTCAATGTAAGACAGCTTGTGGTAAACCGTCTGCACCAATCTTCCGATAGCCTCGTTGATGCGGCTGGTCACTTCCTTGCCGGAAGTGTGCAGCACATCGCCATTGACATAAATGGTAGCCTCTTTCAGCGCTTCCGTCAGGTAAAGCTTGGCGTTACCGTTGCGTTCCCGCATCTCCACGCGCTTTGCTTCCTTAATGGTCTCATACTTGGCAAGCTGCACAGAAGTATTCTTGCGCAGGAACCGCTCAATTTTTAAGTATGCCCGCATTTCCGTCAGGAACGCATCATCGTTCGGCAGAACCACAAGGACTTCCTTGCCCTGGCCGGAGAGCAGGCGCAGCGTACCATCATCGGTGCCGCCCTCATACCACGGGGTCAGCACACGGAGGCCGATATCGTAATTCTGGTTTGCCTTATAGGGGCGGTCATCCACTGCCTGATTGAAGGAGAACGCATACCGTCCACCAAAGCTGGGATACTGATACTTCTTGCTGGAGAAAATGTCCTCATAGATCATCTCCGCAATCTTCGTGATGACCTCCGGCATCTCCACATTTCTTTTTCGATTTCGTTGTTGATTTCCTGTTCCTCATCGGTCAGGAATACATAGATGGAGCCATTCTTCTGGATCAGCATCTGGCGCATCAGCACTTTCAGTGCATCCTCCACCTGTGCCTTCAGAGAAATACGATCATCGTCAATGCTGGTAATCATCAGGCTGACGATGTTGTCCACATTGGCTTCAATCTCCAGAACATATTTAATCAGGAAAAGGGTCTTCAACACATTGATGGCAAAGACATCTTTTTCCTTCTTTTCCGGGTTGATGTAGCTGTTGTCATAAGCGCGGATGATCACGCTGCTGTGGCTGTGGTCGAGGAAGTTCTCCAATGCATCATAGAACCGATAGAACGGCACGATTGCCCCCATCTCATCGTCCATCAGCTGCATGGCAGATTCTTTGAACAGAGCCAGCATGGAACGTTCACCTTCGGACAGGTGCTTGCCGGATGCACCGTGGGTACGGATGCTGGTCAGCACGCTGGCAAGCAAATTAAACTGGTATGGAACAAAAGGATAAACCTCTGCAAAGTCTTCTGCGTTGGCGTACAGTTTTTTCTCCACGCCGTCGTTGAATACAATCAGATTTTTGATGATGGTTGCTTTCTGGTCATAGAGCAGACGCAGGCTCTGTGCTGCAGTCTCCGTCTTATCCAGAATACGCTTTTTGATAACAGCGTCCACATTGGCAGAGGACAAAGAAAGACGTGTATCGAAACGTCCTTGAATCTTGGAGAAGTCGTTACCCTTCACCTTGGTAATGGAGTCGATATCCTGCTGGCTCGTTACGATTACCCAAGCCTTGCCCATGCATTCCTTGCCCAGTTCTTCCGTCACTGTCTGAAGGTTCAGCATCAGTTTGGAATCATCACCAATGTACTGGCCAATCTCATCTACAAGGAAAACCACATGGTGGTTGTTACCTTTTTTCTCAATATAGGACTTTACACGCTTGGCGAAATCCTCAATACTGATCTGGTAGCCCTCGGTTGCTTTCTCACACCAGTTACGAGCAGCCGATTCGCTCATGAAATCCATGTCAGAAAGAACATCGACAACGGAATCCTGAATGAAATCGAAGTCCTGGCGAGAGCTTTCCCACGGATCTCCATACTCTTCTTCAAACTTTTCCTTAAACTCTTCAAAACGACCTTCCTCGGAAAGCCTGCGCTCCAGGTCAGCAAGGTGAGGCATGGAGCCGCAGAAGCCCTGCATCTCATTGAAGACCTTCAGGAATACGTTCACAATGGCATCTTTATTTTCTTTGCCATTAGAATCGCTTTTGGAATCAATGTTGAAAAGAATTACGTCCGATGGGGTGTTTGCCGCCAGCTGCATATCTGCCAGCACCATCTGATTGGTAATCTTCTGATCCTCAATGAAGTAGTCGATGGCATGTTTGTCTCCGACCTGTTTATTCTGAAGCAGATAGGACAAGATTTTCAGGAAATGAGATTTACCACTTCCAAAGAAGCCGGAAATCCAGACACCCATTTTCGGTGTAGTTCCCTGAATACCTTTTTTATATGCTGCAAAGAAATCCGCAAAATGACGCTGAAGCTCACGGGTCACAACGTACTCTTCCAGCTCCTGCGCTACATTTGTTTCTTCACCCTGACCGACAATGATAACGCCCTGTATCTCACGGTCAATTTTCTTTCGGAACATGTCCTTGATCTGCATAACTGTTTCCTCCATCCATTACTTTACCAGTCGGAATGCCCGGTAATAGTTATCGTCTTTAATCTCATTGAACAGGATCAGCTCCTGTTCATTATAGGTTCCCGGAAAGAACATCACGACCGGGCAGCGCACAAATGCCTGATGCAAGTTGTTAAGCACCTTGTGGGAGCGCAAAATCGGATAGCACTTGCCGATGCCGGTTAGGAACACGACTGCATTCTCCGGCGTATGTTCTTTGATATATTGCACGATCAGGCTGTCATCGTCATTTACCTTCATGGAGTTGGTCACTGCCTTGACGATACGCTCGATTCCTCGCTTTTTTTCAAAGTCATAGCACTTTTCCATGAAGTTCTTCTTTTCCAAAAAGTCAATGATGATATCATACAGGTCAAAGACCACAAGCTCAAAATCATCATCGCCCCGGTCGTTCTTATTTTTCAGATACTCTACGCGCTCCCGAACTTCCAGTTCCTTTTCCGGTGGATAATCAAACACCCAATAGTTGACCTCATTTGCGCGGCCTGTTCCTTTTCGGAAAGATGGCTTATGGATTGCAAGCTCCATCTCGTCCAGTCTTTGGCTTAAATCCATTTCATCTTACCCCCGTCAGTGTTTTTACCATGATGCCAAGATCATGGTCATAAAGCCAATGCTCAAATGCAATATCAAGAATTGGCTTCAGTATTTTTCTTGTGCTGTTTGCCTGGTTGCTTTCTAAAATTCCTGCTTCATAAAGCTGTGTCTTATAGCAGGAACCGAGACGGTGCAGCGTATAGTCTTGAAGAGAAGCCACTTTCTCACTCTGTTCCTGCTTATTCTTGAAAAATATCCGGATATCTGCATCCGTCAGCTCATCGGAACCAAGAATCATTTTTTCCCGCACTACTTCATACACAAAATCAAAGAACAGCGTGTCATGCAAAAGAGCCGCAGTCAGCACAAATAATTTTTGTGTAGCAAGATCACTGCTCAGAAAGATTGGATAAAAGCTTTCATCTAATGTCTTGATACGGGCTGTTACGGTAGAATAAATCTGCTGCGCTCGTAGTTTTGTCGGTGCACCATAGATGTTTGTCTCTTCATTCAACTTTTTAATATCTGCAAAGCTCTTACCCTCACTCAAAAGCTGCACGGTTTTCCGAAATTCCATGAACCAGAACGAAAATTTCACGGCTCCAGCACTATACGGTTTTCTTTCCATCTTCGTTCTCTCCATTTCCGGATTTTGTTTTAATGTATCTGCCGCTTTTGATTCTGGCATCCTTCGGCTTTTCGGCGTTAATAGGAATGACCCACTGATGGCCTAAACGCTCGGCACCATCAATTCGCCCTTCTGTGCATAATGTCTGTACTCTCCTTGTGCAGATGCCCCATTTTTCAGAAGCCTGCTTAATCGTCATGAAATCCATACGGAACCTCTTTTTCGATGTCTAAAGTCACTCGCAGCAAGTTAAAATTTCTCATTTATATTCTACTCCAAGAAACGAACAAAATCAATCGAAAGTTCTTCCAAATTTTGAACGATTTTTTTAGAATCCACTCTTCTGCAAGCAGGGCTTTCGTGACACGAAAGCGATTTTCTGCTTGTTGGGGAAACTCCCCAATCCCCATAGAACGCTGCCTGCGGCATCGGGCTGCGCATCCGTTTCGGATGCTTTAACGGCAGTTCCTGCCAAAGAAAACGCCGGAGTGAATCATCACCCCGGCTTCAAAAAACATTTACTTGTGCTTGCGGCCTCCACGCTTTTTGTAGTCCTCGTCTATACGCTTTTTCCAGTCTGCGCTCAGCGGGGCACTGCACCGGACAGAGCTGATTGCTTCGCTGACCACCTCATAATTCAACGCAGTTCCTTCACTGTCGCACTGATAGTTGACTGCACAATCTGCGCCGATTCCGAACTGACTTGCTGTCTCTACTGCGTCAATATTTGCGCCGAGGAATAGAAACTCCCAGCCGTACTTTTCCTTCTGCCGCTCGATCATTTTCTTAACTGTCTCGCTGTCATAACGGCGGCTTGCATTCTCCATGCCGTCCGTTGTGATGACGAACAGCGTATGTTCAGGGACATCCTCATTTCTTGCGTACTTGTGGACATTCCCAATGTGATGAATTGCTCCGCCGATAGCATCCAGAAGGGCAGTACATCCGCGAACGGAATAGTCCCTGTCGGTCATCGGCTCCACCTTCTGAACCGGCACACGGTCATGGATAACCTCGCTCACGTTGTCAAAGAGAACGGTAGAGATCAATGCCTCGCCATTCTCTTTTTTCTGCTTTTCAATCATGGAGTTGAATCCTCCGATGGTGTCTGTTTCCAGTCCGCTCATAGAGCCGCTGCGATCAAGGATGAATACGATCTCCGTCATGTTCTTTCTCATGTTTTGTACCTCCGTATATAAAAAAATGACTGCTTGGTGTCTCACCTTACAGTCATATTGTACTTCGGTATTCACTTCATTTGGTCGCATGGCAAGCGACATTATTCTAAGGATAAGAACAGTTCTCCGTCAATGCTTAGGATGTCATCCATCGGAATCTTTGTGCCGTCCTGCATGGTAATTAGGCGCTCAAAGTCATCAACCTTTATGACTGCGCCGGTTGCAGTTACATACGCACCGCCAGCTTTGCGCTCATCAGGTTTGAAGTAGGTTATTTCAACCTCCGGCTCTTCATCAAGGGCATCCATGAGAAGCTGATACCTCATGTTCAAAGCGGTCAAGGCTCCCTCATCAAGCTCAATCCTTTCGTCGGTCAGACGTCCGGTTTCCTTGATTGCAGAATCATAGCCGGTGAGGGCGGCAAAGGGCGCAAACTGCGCTGCACGATCTGACATCGGCATTTGTGGTCGCGTTTTGGAAACGTGGTGAGGAAGTCCCATGATCTCGTCGTATTTTCCGTTCACGCCTTATGCCCTCCAATCTGCGCATTGCGGTCTTTCGCGGTTGCACCTTCTTCAAGATTCATTGCCTTGAGGATGGCGTTCTTTCCATACTTCTTCTTGATGGCAAGCGTGGCGGCTTGTATCTTCCGCTCACGCTCCAAAGCGGCATCTTCGGCTTTCTGTTTTTCCTCTTCGGCGGCATAGTCGGTAAAGAGGTCGAGCTGGACTGCACCGTCGTTTTTCTTCGGCACATCAGCTTCCGGCAGGACATGATTTGCAACAACATACATACGGCGGACAAGCAGATTCTTATCCACGATCCGGTCGAAGAGTTCTGACACAGCACACATTATTTTGCGAGTAGAGGATGTGTGACCGTCGAGGTTAATAGAGCCGTGCGCCTGTTTCGGAATCTGCCTCCCATAATGATCTGTCTCCACCGCGCCGTGATACTTTGCCCGTCGCGCCGGATCAGTCAGGTTCTCAATGTCGTAGCCAACTGTGAGAACCATCTGGTCGGTGACAAGCCCCTTGTCTACCAAGTCCAGCACAAGCAAGTCCGTCATTTCCCGCACAACCAGCTTCGCCTTCTGCGGCTCATAGGGACAGTGCAATACCTGACCGGAGCTGAGGCTGTTGGAGCTGGGACAGTACGCTTTGATTGCTTCAATGGTGGTCGGTTCCCATCCCCACGCATGGTCAATGAGCAATTCCGCATTCTTGCCGAACAGCTTGTAAAGCAAGTCCTCGTTCCGCTCTGAACAGAGGGCAACATCACCCATCGTGAACATCCCGTTCTTCTCAAGTTTCTTGGCAATGCCCCGACCCACGCGCCAGAAGTCCGTGAGAGGCTGATGAGACCAAAGCTCACGCCGGAACTTCATCTCATCCAGCTCTGCAATGCGGACACCGTTCTTGTCGGCGGGGATGTGCTTCGCCACAATATCCATTGCCACTTTGCAGAGAAAGAGATTCGTCCCAATCCCAGCGGTTGCCGTGATGCCGGTTGTCTCAAGCACGTCGAGGATGATCTTCATGGCAAGGTCATGTGCCGAGAGCTTGTAGGTGTTCAGGTAGTCCGTCACGTCCATGAACACCTCGTCAATGGAATAGACCACAATGTCCTCCGGCGCGATGTACTTGAGGTAGACCTGATAGATGCGGGTGCTGTACTCCATGTAATACGCCATTCGGGGCGGCGCAATGATAAAGTCAATCGCCAGAGACGGGTTTACTTGCAACTCCGAGAAGAAGTGTGATGTGCCGTCCAGTCTGCGTCCCGGTGCGTCGTGCTGCCGTCCGGCATTCGCTTCCTTCACGCGCTGTTTGACTTCAAATAGCCGCCCGCGTCCGGAGATGCCGTAGCTCTTGAGGGAGGGAGTAACGGCAAGGCAGATGGTCTTGTCCGTCCGACTTTCGTCTGCGACAACAAGGTTTGTGTCCAGAGGATCTAAGCCGCGCTCCCGGCACTCCACGGAGGCGTAGAAGGATTTCAGGTCGATTGCGATGTAAGTGTGTTGCTTCACCTTCTTTGCCTCCGCTTTCTTCTTAGATCAGCTCTAATGACATTTCATTGGAGCTTTTAATGTTGAATACGATACGCCATTCAATATCACCCTCCACCGGCTCAAAGTGTAGAGAGGAACAAACTGCATGAAGTTTTTCTTTTGAGCTGCCTCCACACACGATTGCGATTGGACCGTCCGCTCCGCCGATAATGCCAATACAAGCAATATCGTTTCGTTCCTCTGGTGCATAGCGGTCAGAGCATGGCGCAATTTTCAAAGGTTTGTCCCCCTCAGCGCAATCACAGATTGAAATATCATCGTCTGGTTCAGGAGAAAACGTATAGCTCATGGCGGTAAAATGCGTCGGATAAAGCCAGCGGTCAGAACCGAAACGCTTTTCGGAAATTGTCTGCCGCTCCAATTCCTGTACGGTCAATGTGTATTTTTTTCCACTGACCGGATGGAGGAAAGAAAACGAATCACCTGGAGCGTGTGCCTTGAAATGTGGTCCCGGGACACGACACGACTGCTGCTCCATTGTAAGGGAGAGGGCTTTTATTTCAGGACGGCGTTTGCTTGTCCACGGAAAAGCTGCCCGAAAAATCATCCATCCATAGGATGTATCCAAATCATAGTGTTCCAATGCCCACTTTGCTTCCGCTTCATTGATCACCCCGTCTGGCAAACATGGATTAAAGACCACGGAACAGCCGTGGGAGGTCAGCATTGTTTTCCCGTTCAATTCCAAACGAGGAATAAAGTCAAGGCAAAGTGGATTGTCTAAATCTATCTGCATTTGCTGCTCCTGCGTGAAGTATTCGCAGGAGTCGTTTTCTGGGTGTAAATCCCATTTAGTTATGAACTTGCGAATGTCTTCTTCCGGGGTGCGCATACAAAAGTCCATGACGAGTCCCTTGCTGCAAGAATACGCCGCAGGAATAACCCAATGATGCCTCGCCCAGTCAAATTGCTTATTCAACCGGATTTCCGTTCCGGCATGGTCTTTTCCCGAATGTCCCCAGAAGTTTCCCTCAAAGTAGACCTTCCACTCAGGCATGGTCGGTTCTGCTTCTGGGTTCATATCAACATCATAATAGTCCTCGGTGTACTTGATCTTGCTATAATCAAAAGATGCTTGCAGCTTTTTGATGTATACCCACGGCTGTTCCATAGGCGTCAATTTCATTTTCTCAGCAAGCTCTGATAGCGTTCTTTGCTGATCCTGTGTTGGAGGGTTGTCCTGCAAAAAGGCTTCAAACTGGGCTTTACCCCACATCCACGCCTGTTCCAGCGCTGCCGAATCACTGCAAGCAAGGAGCAACCTCAGAAAGTCTTCAAAATCGTTTGCCAGCGGATGAACAAAATCCGGAGCCGAGTCCATGGGACTGACGGAAAATACCATACCGCCAAAGCCTCGAACAAAGCAGAAGTGGATGCCGTCCACACCCGCCCAGCCAAAAATAGATGCACCTTTTGGCGTGCAAAAGTATGGGTTGTTATCTTCACGACGCTTCACTCCTACGGGCGAAAGGTCAATACCACTTCGCAAAAATTTCTGAAACACTTTATCCATAGACCTTATGCTCCTATTAAACTTTGGTCGAAGGCAAACAGAGCCTCGTTGATCTCAAAGACATTATAGTTCCCATGCTCCACGAAATACTCCACGATGATGTCAAACTTGTTGGAGTGGGAGAGCACAAAGCCAGCCTTCATGAGCATATCCTTCATTTCAACAAGCGGCAGCTCAAGGGCAATGGCAAACGCAATGACCGTGGGCTTGGAAGGCTTATAAGACTTGTCCGAGCGGATCTTCGAGAAGAGCTTCCGGTCAATATTCGCCTTCTTATAGCACTGCGCGTCCGTCATGCCGCGCTCATCAATCTTTCGCAGAAGCATCTCGGAAAAACTCTCGTCGATCTGTCCCAGCGCGTCATCAAGGGTTGCCGCCTTTTTGGGGGCAGCCGCCGCAGAGACGGGAGGCATGAGCTGTTCGATTGCCTCTTCACAAACGGATGCCTCGCAAGGCATGGGTTCTTCCATCCGGAAGGCGTTCATCCTGCGCAGACGCTCGGAACGATTATCAGTATGCTCGTCCACATAGCGGTCATCTATGTACGCTGCAATATCGGCAAACAGCTTGTCGCTGATCTGATAGGCTTTGCGGTCAAAAATGACGATGTACACCGTCATTTCGTTTTCGAGAAGGAAACTGCTAATGGTGTCAATCGCCACTTTGAGAGCCTGATCCTTCGGATAGCCGAAAATGCCGGAGGAAATCAGCGGGAACGCAACCGACTCGCATCCGTATTCCTTAGCCAGCATGAGCGAAGTCCGATAGCATGAGATAAGCCGTTCGCGCTCACTATGCCGCCCGTCATACCAGCGCGGACCAACTGCGTGAATGACATATTTGCAGGGCAGCTTGTAGCCCTTCGTGATTTTTGCGCTCCCGGTCTTGCAGCCGTGGAGCGTTTCACATTCCACCAGCAGCTCCGGACCTGCAGCGCGATGAATGCAGCCATCCACACCGCCGCCGCCCAAAAGAGAAGTATTGGCAGCATTGACGATTGCGTCAACGCTCATTTTTGTAATATCGTTTCTGATAATCTGTAAGGGCATTGCTTATTTCTCCCCCCTTCTGCCGCCTCGTTAGATATGCTTCTTTTTCAGTTCACGAATCAACATCTCAACCTGTACTCCTGTAAGGAATGGTGTTTTGATTGTCGATGCCCAATAAAAATTCCGCTTCAAAATTGTTTTAATCTCATTCGGAGAAAGAGCAGGCAATGCTTTAACATCTCCATTGAAATTTTCCGGCACAATCATTCTGACACTATGATATTTTTCATCACCCACTTCCGTTGGTGTGTCTGTAACTATCTGTCCAACTGCAATAATTCCTCTTCCTTTGGAATAAAAAAGAGCATAGTCATCTTTGCGAAAGCTGTCGATATACCGTTTGGCATCTCCATATGCCGCTATTTTGTTTCCGAGAATCATCTCGGATTCATTTGTATCTGAATACGAGATATTCGTATCAAACATGATTCCTTTACACGCAGAAAACTTCAAACGATTATTTTCTATTTCTGTCAGAAACTTCACCCAGTATAAAACATTCTCCGGAATGATATGAGACTTATCCGGATTGATCGCAAATTCATAGATAACCGTTGGATCTGCTACTTTCACATTTGAATATTTCTGTGCATTCTGAACGTTTCCTTCTGTTGTAAGCAAATACACTTCACCATTCAGGCCGGAATAGTCATCTGTATTGAGATCAACATCACCCTTCTTTACCTGAATGTAAATATGCTTTCGGTTCAGGTCATTTGGATCAACCAAAACGCACTCATACTTTGGCGTAGCAATTTTATTTGTCGATGGAATGCAAACGTAACCTTTCGTATCATACAGCCACAGCGCAAGTAAATCCTCAACATCTTCCGGCTGAAGCAGGCTGTAAAAATGCTTCTCACATAACGAGAGGGCTGGATCGGGATAATTGAATAGATCCAGCGCTGAATCGTGGACACGGTTATACAACATCTGACTGTATTCTTCCACTCCATTTTTCTTAATTCTCTGGATGGTTGAACCCATAATAAATGATGTTGCCACAGCACCAGGAACAGATTCTTCATCTGCCTTATCTGTAGCTGGATACCAGTCTATATTGGTCAACTGATTCGCTGCATCCATCTGTACTGCATCTTCGCGAAACACCCAGGTACTGTTCGCCTTAACTCTCGCAATATAGTATTTCCCTTCATTTCTTGAGCGCATCCATAGGAGGTCTCCTTCTTTCACATCCTCTACCATGCGGCATACACTGTCGAATGATTTGTACTGAGTTCTTGCCAGATTACAGTAATCCAAAAATGTATGTATCCCAGAACGTTCTGCCTGGGTTAATTCACGAAGACTCCATCCCATTGCTGCGACATGATTTTTCAAGCAATAGTCGGCAACATTTGTGCCTCCTGTATTCACCTGTAATCTCCATACTGCCATCTTGTCTTCCTCTTTCTTTTTGTATTTAGAACATTCTCATCATTCGCTTCGATATTATTATATATCTTCCAAACATAGAATGACAGATGCAATGTACATTATTATGCACACAGGGTGCCTGTATTTTGATACGCGCAAAAAAAGCAGCGCAGGAAGATTTTTCTGTCCTGCACTGCATTCCATCATCTACTATTCTCTCTATTTTCTTCTCCCTGCTCATGCAGCTGCTCTTTCTTTCTGTTCGTCCTCTTTCAGGATTTCCTGCACAATCTTCTGCGCCACAAGCCAATCCTGCATTTCCGATTTGGTCTTGCGGTACTCTGCATAGGAGCTTTTCTTTCGTTCCAGGAGCATCGCATACTCTGCGTTCAGCTCGCTGATGCGCGGGAGCTTTTTGTCAGAGCCATTCTCTTTCTTATAAGCATCAAACGCCTTTTTCGCTGCGCTGCGTAAGGCCAGCGTATCCCGATGCGCTTCATAGAACTCCTGATTGTAGCCGGATGCTTTATACGCGGCAAAAACATCTTTTGTCTTGGCATAATTGATTAGATGCTTCCGCAGCACCGACACTTCCGACATCCGTGCCTCATCTGCCTTTACAGATTCCAGCAGCGCAGCGCATTTTTCAGAAATTTCATCTGCTTTTTCTTTCAGCTCTGCATAACTCTTGATTCCATGCTCCTCCATGAACATCATGGCTTTTGCCATCTGCTTCAGATTAAAGACTTTCGCCCAACGCGCATATCCTGCGCCTTTGCCTGCCTGCATTTTGGCACGGACATCAATCAGGAACGACAGCTCCGCCTTCTGATGCACCTGTGCTGACCGTGCGCTTGTGCGGGTTTTCTCTGCAAATTTGCTTTTATGAACCGCATTCCCGGCAATCACTCCACAGAGTTCTTCAACCGAATATCCTTTACCAAGAGAACGGAAACGGGCAAATCTGGCATGGCCTTTCCCCCGCAGGGCAGGCTGTTTTCCATCTTTATACTCGTACCCTGCTTCCTGCAAAATTCCAATCAGTTCCTGGAAGTCTTTTGGCTTTCTTTCCAATGCTGCATCAATGGCCTCACAGATTTCATCCCGCTGCGACTTTTTCTCCGGGTATTCCGTTCTCTTCTTCCGCTCCCCGTAGGGCTTTCGGACAATGACCGACAACCGGTGTTCCAGGCAGACGATATCACTGAGCCTTGCCAGCGCAAGACCGGATAAGCGAAAATCTCGGAATTTTCTGGTGCAGTCTAATGTAGTTGAATTAAAAATAATATGGTTATGAATGTGCGCACGATCAACATGGGTAGCCACGATAAATGCGTGTTTTCCCTTGGTGAATCGCATGGCCGTCTCATACCCAACCTTATTCGCCTCCTCCGGCGTGGTCTCTCCGGGCTTAAAGGATTGCCGAATCTGATATGCAATCACATCATGCGCCTGGGTTCTACCGGTGATATGCTCATACTGCCGTTTAGAAAGCAGAAATTCTTCATCACAGGTCTTTGCATCACAGGCATACGCACTAATGTATTTTCCATCTTCCGTCTTTGCTGCATTCTCAGAATAATCAGTACGGTCAGCCAGACACTGCGCTACCGTCTTTCCTTTATTGATATGCAGCGCAATTAGTCTTGTAGCCGCCATTTTCATATTCCTCCATCTAAAAAGAGCTACCCGAAGGCAGCTCTTACCAATCTACTATTCTCATTTTAACATCCGTTCCCGGTCATAAGCTCCCTGCAAATAAACGGCCTGCTTGATGATTTCTTCCATATCGAAATAGACGCACATAATGCTTTCGTACAGCTTCCACACATTAGATTCGCTGCCGCCCACCATTTCCATCAGCTGGTCTTCCATCTTCGATTGCTCAGACTGTTTTTCCTGATAAGCAGTCTCTTCCACAAAATGATTCTCTCCATCTGTTTCCTCGTACCGTAAATCATAATAATCTTTCATAAACTGAATATCCATCGAATCCCTCCTGAACTCAAATTGTCAAAACATCCTCTACACGCTCACACAGCTGTTCCATCAGTTCCATGATGCCGCCCGCACCAACCGCAGCTGCGAACAGCCCCATCTCAATCAGGGTCAGCAGGAACACATCCGTCCAGCTCGCCCGAACCACCGAATAGATGCCGCAGCCAAAAACGACAGCATGATCGGCGAAAGTCACCCACAGGGATAGCTGCATCAGCAGATTCCAGATAAAGCATAGAAATCGCAGCAGAAACGCAACTGGCAGCAACAGGATTTTCTAGCATCAGCTTCACAAAAACAATACGATCTTCATGGATTTCTACCCCTCGTTTTCTTTTCTATCTTCATTTTACTGTACCGCTTGCCAAACACCACGATGTCAACAGGAAGACCTGCAAAAAATATGTAATGACACAGACTGTTTCATCTGTGCCATGTGCAATAGAAATTCCGCACGTTTGCGCCGTCATCGAATACCAGAAAGCCTCTTTAAGATCAGCTTTTGCATCTCCCAGAGTTCATCCAGTCGCTTCTGCAAATCCCGGATATCCTCCGCATAGATGCTTCCAGATTCATTGGCGCGTTTTGCGTACTGGTTCAGGTTGTTGCTGCATCGGCGAAGAAGTGTGGATACCTGCGCCACATCCGACAAATCAAGATTTACGCAGTACCCGTCCATCGCCATCTTTCTCATATAGGCACCGGTATTGCGGATGCCTAATTCTTTCTGCTTTTCACGAATTCTCGCCAGCTCTTCCGGGTTTACCCGGACATTGATCCAGTGTTCCCGAACACTCATAGTGTCACCTCCTCATCATCTCGATGTGTCATCGGCGGAATGCGCCCTACACGGTCGCGCAGCTCTGCCAGGACAGACGGCTTTTCCGTTGTTTTCTCACGGTCTGGATCATCGTTTCCACGGTCATCCATATTCAGCAGTGCGTCCAGTTCTGCCAGTCTTGCACTCTTTTTTGCCAGTTCTGCCTCCTGGGGAAATGGCTTTCCAAGCTCGGCCTGCGCCGCTTCCTGCTGGCTACTAAGATTGTCCAACTGCTGTTCCGCCTTTTCCAGCCTTGCAGGAATCCCGGCAAGAGCATTGTCCAGACGCTGGATATTGCCCGCAGCACTGGTGCCGATGGGTATCCGGTGGGTCATCTCGCCTTTCAGCAGCACCTGATACTCTTTCTGGAAGCTGTCAAATGCCAGTTCCATCTTGAAACCACGATAGTTGCCAAGCGGCACCGGCTCCAGACTCTGATTAGCTTTACAAACCGCGAGGATTGCTTCACCGGCCTCGGCTTTTTCAGTAAAGCGTGTGGCATTCACTTCCATGCCGCAGAACCCTTCTTCCGGCAGCGGATGTGCCGCCACCGTCCGAATATCCGACTGAAAGCCCTTGATGAACCCCTGCGTTTTCTCAATCTCCGCAGGGAAATATTTCATCAACTTATCCTCCAATCGGTACTGCTGGCTCTGATGATCTGCTTTCAGCACTTTCAGCCTTGCAACATCTACATCCAAGTCCATTTTTTCCTGATCTGCGGGTCTCCTGCACAAAGTGCCTTGATCTCCGCATAGGAAAGTGCCTGTTCATCCACATCATCACAGGAACGAACCGGAGATTTGCTGGTCATGATCTGACTGATGAACTTCTGCTTATTCTCCAGTGTCTGATAGAGGTAGGCGTCAAAGGTTCCTTCCGTCACATACTGATAAACCTGTACTTCTTTGTTGCGGTTTCCCTGACGGATGATACGACCATTTCGCTGAGTCATGTCCGCAGGCCGCCAACCCACATCCAGATGATGCACGGCCACCAGCCTGTCCTGCACGTTCGTGCCTGCGCCCATCTTCTGTGTCGAACCCAACAACACTCGCACCTGTCCGGTACGGACTTTGGCAAACAAATCTTTCTTTTTTGCCTCGGTATCCGCATCATGGATAAATGCGATTTCTTCTTCCGGTACACCGGACTGGATGAGTTTGGCACGGATATCCTCATACACGTTGAAGGTTCCATCGTTCTTCGGCGTGCTGAGGTCGCAGAACAGCAGCTGGGTCAGCTTCTCCGACTGTCCTTCCTCATAAATCCGAAGCACATTCCGCACACAGGCGTTGAGCTTGCTGTTGGGGTCATCCGGCAGAAGCGGATTCATCAGCCGCTGATCCAGTCCCAGCTTTCTGCCGTCCGATGTGATTTTCAGCATGTTATCGACCGACGGGTCTACCACGCCGGAATGTACAGCCGCCGCCCGTTCCGAAAGCTCCGCCACCATCGCCTGCTGATGCTCCGAAGGCTGCACTACCACGGTTTCAAACTTCGCCTCCGGCACCGGCAGATGCAGCTGATCGGAAGTCTTGATATCCGCCACTTCCTTGAACATGTTCATCAGCTCCGGCAGATTGAAGAATTTTGCAAATCTTGTTCTTGCCCGGTATCCGGTTCCCTCCGGTGCCAGCTCAATGGCTGTGGTAGTCTCACCAAAGGTAGAAGCCCAGCTGTCGAAATGGGTCAGCCCTTTCTGCTGCAACGTGCCGTACTGGAGATACCGCATCATGGTGTAAAGCTCCGTCATGCTGTTGCTGACCGGGGTGCCGGTCGCAAAAATGATGCCGCGCCCGCCTGTCAACTCGTCCATATACTGGCACTTCATAAACATATCCGAAGATTTCTGCGCTTCCGATGTGGACAAGCCCGCAACATTGCGCATTTTTGTGTAGAGGAACAGGTTCTTGAACGCGTGTGCCTCGTCTACAAACAGCCGGTCTACGCCCAGCTGCTCAAAGGTAATCACATCGTCCTTTCGGTCGGTTGCCCGGAGTTTCTCCAATCTCGCCTCCAATCCTTTCCGGGTCTTTTCCATCTGTTTAATGGAAAAACGTTCGCCATTCTGGGATTTCATCTCAGCAATGGCATTTTCGATTTCATCAATCTGTGCAGTCAAAATCCGCTCCTGCCGTTCTGCGGACACCGGGATTTTCTCAAACTGGGAATGCCCGATGATAACCGCATCGTAATCTCCAGTGGCAATTCGTGCGCAGAACTTCTTTCTGCGGGCGGTTTCAAAGTCCTTTTTACTTGCCACTAACAGTTTTGCACTCGGATACAAGCGCAGGAACTCGTTTGCCCACTGAAGGGTCAAATGATTCGGAACGACAAACATGGATTTCTGGCACAGTCCCAGCCGTTTTGCCTCCATAGCAGAAGCGGCCATCTCGAAGGTCTTGCCGGCACCTACCTCGTGGGCCAGCAGCGTATTGCCGCCGTACAGTACATGAGCAATGGCATTCTGCTGATGTTCACGCAGCCGGATCTCCGGATTCATACCGCCAAAGCGGATATGAGAACCATCGTACTCACGAGGACGGGTACTGTTGAACAGCTCGTTATACTTTTCCACCAGTTCCGCACGGCGATAAGGGTCTTTCCACACCCAATTCTGGAACGCATCCTTAATGGCCTGCTGTTTCTGCTGGGCGAGGGTGGTCTCCTTTTTATTCAGAACTCGCTTTTGCTTACCGTCTGCATCCTCCACGGTATCGTAGATACGAATATCCCGCAGATTTAGCGTATCCTCTAAAATCCGGTAGGCATTGGCACGGCTGGTGCCGTAGGTCATATAGGCATGGACATCGTTCCGGCTCGGTGTACTCTTGCCGGTAATCTGCCATTCTGCCGTCATGGGAGAGAATTTCACTTCAATATTTCGGCGCAGATAGAACGGCGGTTCAAAGGTTTCTTCCATAAACTGCTGGATATAATCCCGATTGACCCATGTGGCACCAAGACGCACATCAATCTCCGAAGCATCCAGGTCTTTTGGCTGTGCCTTCTTCAAATATTCCGCGTTCACCGCAAAGGCAGGGTCAGAGGCCGCAGCCAACTCTGCCACGCGGAGCTTTTCCCGGACATTGCCGGACAGATATTCATCAGCTGTTACCCAGCCGGTTTCCTCGCTGCCCTGCGTCATCGGGTCTTTGAAAATGACACCATGCAGTTCCTGCTGGATTTTTTCATATTCCCCTGGTGTACCTAAAAGCTCCGACATATAGGGCAAATCCACTCTGCCGCGCTCTCCAATGGAGATTGCCAGAGCTTCAGCCGGAGTATCCACGCTGGTAACAGCCCGTTCCGGTCGAATCGTCCGTTTGGTGAACATATCCGCCTTGGATTCCAGCCTGCCGTTTTCATCCACATTTTCCAGAGAGCAGAGCAGATAATAAGACGAATCTTCCGAAAAAGCCTGTGCATTTGCACGGGAATTGATAAGCCCATACTGATCGGCGAATCGGTCATAGGCTACATTCAGTTCCCGCTGTTTCTGGGCAATCGCTTCCTCCTGGTAATCGTTCAACTGATAGTCGATCAGTTCCTGCACAATGGTGCGAAGCTCCACCATGCCTTTGATCCTGCCGGTGGCTGTCGCAGAAAGGTCAGCCTTCCGCATGATGCTGTTCTCACGGAAGTAGACATCCCCATCCACTACGGCATAGGAGAAGTTCTTGACATTGGGGTCTGCCGGAATAGTTTCGCCCTGCAAGGACAACTCCTCCTCCGGTGCCAGCTCCTGTGCTTCATAATGACCGCCGATGTGCTGCACCGCCTCATGCAGCTGGTCTCCCAGATCCGCACCTGGAATCGGAATGACCGTACATTCTTCCTTGCCGTACTGGGTACTTTCCGTTGTAATCTCACCCAGCACCATTTCCGGGTGGTCAACAAAGTAGCCGTTGAGGGTAATACCCTCCGATGTCAGCCCCAGATGCACCCAATCCGGTTCGATATCAATGGGATGGTCTCTCTTTTGCAGGAAAATGATATCCGACACCACATCCGTACCGGCATTGGCACGGAATGCGTTGTTGGGAAGTCGGATAGCTCCCAGCAATTCTGCCCGCTGCGCCAGATACTTTCGTGCGTCCGGATTTTTGGAATCCATCGTATAGCGGCTGGTAACAAAGGCCACGATACCACCGGGCCGAACCTGATCCAGTGCCTTGGCAAAGAAATAGTTGTGGATAGAAAATCCGAGTTTATCATATGGCTTATCGCTGACACGGTAGTTGCCAAAAGGCACATTGCCCACGGCCAGATCATAAAAATCACGCCGGTCGGTGGTCTCAAAGCCTGCCACCTTGATTTCTGCCTGCGGATACAGCTTTTGCGCAATACGCCCGGTGATGGAATCCAGTTCCACACCATAGAGCCTGCTCCCCAGCATGGAATCCGGCAGCATACCGAAGAAGTTGCCGACACCCATCGACGGTTCCAGAATATTGCCTTTCTCAAATCCCATACCGTCCAATGCTTCATAGATTGCACGGATCACGGTAGGGCTGGTGTAGTGCGCATTCAGAGTCGAAGCTCTGGCTGCGGCATATTCTTCTTCCGTAAGAGCTGCTTTCAGCTCCTTATATTCGCCTGTCCAGGCAGTTTTCTCTGCGTCAAAGGCATCTGCCAGCCCGCCCCAACCGACATAATTGGCCAGCGTTTCCTGTTCCTCCGGTGTCGCATCCCTGTGCTGATTTTCCAAGGTTTTCAGCGTATAGATGGCATCCATGTTGGCACGGAATTTCTGCTTTGAACTGCCTTCGCCGAGGTGAAAGCTGTTGATGCGGTAGTTCTCCGCATGTTTTGCTTCATGCCCTGCCCGGAACGCTTCTTCTTTTCCAGGCTTCAGCTCAACCACCAGATTGTGCAGGTGAACACTTTCCTCATGCCCCAAAAGTCTTGCCAGATTTTCCTTGCTTTCCGAGCGGAAGATCGGATACACGGAATCCGGGTCCCGAAGCTCCACATCGAAAAGCCCGACTTTTTCAATCGTAAATGCCTTTCCGTCCAGATACAGCGTATCGCCGACACGATAATCCGGCTGCACCGGAGCTGTCGGTTCTGGCTGCACAGTTGCAGGCTCTTTTTCAGCCTCCATAGCTCTGCTGCGAATCTCCTGCAACGCCTCTGACGCACTCACATAATCGGCAAATGTCTGCACTTTTCCGTCCGAATATCCGTAATACTCTTCTTTAACATAATCCCAGATGGTAAACGCATCCTTAGAATCCGGGAAGTTCTCGCCGGTCATCGTGACAACAAATCGTTCATCCGGTGCATATCCTGACTCTCTGGCAAGTTCTCTGGCGTGTTCCTGCATTTCCAGTACCAGAGGATCTGTCTCTGCGTGAGCCGATTCCGGTGCTTCTTCGGATTCCACATCCGAAAATGGAATGTCCTGCTGCAAATTCTGCTTGCTCTGTTCAACATAGAGCCAGTCTTTTGCTTCTCGTTCCTGAACTTTTTCAATCAGTTGCTGGCGGTAAGTCTCTGCCTCCCATTCGCTGGTAAACTCTTCGCTAACACCATCCGGTTCCACATGAATGCCGTCCTGAATATCATCCCAAACCGCATAGCCATCGTCTGTCTCCATCACGGTAAACCGCTGTGGTGCCGCCAGTTCACTCCGGGCATATACATCCGCAGCCGTATTCAGCATGTTGTCCACATGCTCATTTCCGGTATCGTAGCGTTCCGGTGGCGTTGGCGGAAACACATGGGCGGCAGTCGGCATAGGAAGCGGCGCGCCGTATTCCTGCTCCAGCTTCCGATACTCTTCCATTTCCAGCGCGGTCAGGTACTGATCATTTTCCACAAGCCGGTCTAACCGCTTATCCACCGCCGACCATGTGAGTCGCACTTCCCGGTCATGGTCATAATTGCGAAGCAGAATACCTCTTCCGTTATAATCGGCAAAACCGCGACTGCCATCCATAAAGGTATAGCTGTGGCCACCGAGACCGTATTCCGCTTTCAAGAATGCAGCTCGTTCTTTTGCGTCCCCTTGCTGCTGATACAGCGCATAAATACGGATCTTTCCGCCTTCAAAATTGGAGCCTGTCCGCAGCATCCGGTCGATTTCATCCTCAGAAATAACAAAAGCGGAGGGCTTTTCGCTCTCCGCTTCTTTGGCTGCATTTTCTGCCGCCGCATCAATTTTCTGAATCTGCTCTGCTTCGGACTGAAACAGACTCATGAAGTTTAACTGTTGATAAGTTCCGTCAGAATGACTTCCTCTGCCTGCGCTTTCAGCATGTTCATGTGCTGCACCCAGGCCATCTGGTTCAATTTCTTGTCCGGTGCCGGATTCGCTTTCAGAAGATCCGCCATCATCTGCTCCATCCGTGCGGTCGCGGTCTCCTGAATCTCCCACAGGTGCGGGTACAGCTTCTCGGTCAGGATCAGGTGATTGTACAGCAGCGTGTTGTTCTCCTGCAGAAACGCTCTGCGCATCCTCCCGTACTTGCCCAGGGGCTTCTGTTCCTGCACCGACAACTGGATGTCCGGAATCAGGTAATCGCCGTTCTTCGTGTAATTCAGCTCCATCATAGTTTTGGCTCCTTTCTGCCTGCTTATCTCTTTCATAGGTTCGGATCGTGCGTTCAATTTCCCGGAAGATCTGGCTGGACATTTCGCTGACCGCAGTTCCCAGCACATTGGCGGCAGCCTGCGTATTAAAATCAAAGATGTCCAGAAAATCCTCGTGCTCAAAATAGTCATCTGCATTGCCCACCGTCCGGGTAAAGACGGAATATGCGATGCTGACAGCGGCAGCTCTCTTAAAGGAAGCTCCGATGTTGAGTTCATCATATCCTTCCAGATAGGAATCTGCAACGATGTCACTGATCTGCCTGCGGTTTTCCTCCCAGTAATCCCTTGCAAGGCGTTCTGCCGCTTCCATGATATGATTTTCCAGAGACCCAGCACCGGCAGAAACATCAAATGCTGCATCCAGTGCGCGAATGATTGGCTGCTCATGCTCCGCATTCATTTTCCAGAGCTGTACCGGTCGGGAATTCTTCCGTTCTCCGGTATCTGCCACATCAAATACATACCGCAGTTTCGGCTGCTCGCCGCGCATGTCCAAAAGAGCAATGCCCTTGGAGCCACGCTTCACATAGCGGTTCATCCGATCATTCCAGAGATCGTACTCTGCACAGGCCGTCGCTTCTGGTCTCTGCTTATAGATCATCAGCTGCTCCGCAAAAGGATACTTATAAAGCCGTGCGGATGTGGTCAGAAACGCTGTCCACTGCTCTTTGCTGCCAGTGATCTGTGCCGCAGCTTCCTGCGCCATCTGCATATAATAAGCCGTTTTCGTCATCATCTGTCTTTTTCCTCCTCTCCTTTATTCGTCCGGATACAAATCCAGTGCCTCATATTCTGCATCCGTCATCTCTGCCAGTTTTGCAAGCAGCGAGGCCGTCCACCTGCGCAGGTTTCTGTCTCTGCCCGTCAGACTTTTTTTGCATCTTTTGAAGCTCTTCGATCAGCCCTGTCCGTGTGCCAGGGCTGTAAAGCATCATGAGCATCCATTCGTCATCCGTAAAACGCATTTATAACTCCTTTTCTTCGCAGCACCTGCGAGGCGGCGCAGGCGGCACAGCCTCCTGCTTTTCCTTCAGCTGGTCCAGAACCGATGCTTTCTCCACCGGTTCTTCCTTCTTTCCGTTATTGATTACGCCGTCAATCATGCCGTAATCGTCCTCCATCGCCATTTCTGCGGCTTTCAGGTAGTTCTCCGGTTTCAAAAATCCGGGCAGTTCCTGGAAGCCGATGGAATCCACATAGTGACAGCTTACAACACCATTCTGCCGTAAAGCCACGATGTCAGACACAGAAAGACTATGACCAGTAAAATCATCAGGGCGGGAAACATTGAATTTCGCATACAGTTCCTCCAACATCGTATTCTGATCCTTGTAGGGAAGAAGCGGAGCCGTATAAACCACCTCATAATGGTCAATATCCGGTTCCAGCCCCATCCGTTCCAGTTCGCGCATAGACGAAAAGCGTTCATATACCGTATCCTCGCTGCGGCGAAGCTGCAAAATCGCATACTGGTCGGTAGTACTGTCGAGAAATGCCATCATTCTTTCGTCCGGTGCCTGCGTTCCATGCACTTCATCCCATTTTTCAATTCTTGCCATCGTTCATTTCTCCCTTCTCCATAAACGGCAGGCCGTTTTCCTTTGCTTCCTGCCGCTGCTGTTCCCGCCGCTTTTCACTATAAGGCGGTCGGATACCGACGCAGCGTTTCGGAATCGTATAAGTGACCGACCCATGCTCCCGGTGCTCCAAAATAAACTGCTCCGGATACTGTTTTCGCAGTTCCCGAAGCTTCTTAATCAGGCGGCTGTCATGGGTATAAATGCTGGCGGTATCCAGTTCATTATCAAAATTGATGACGGTTTCCTGCTCTGCCTTCGTAAGCTTGTATTTCATCGCTCTGCCTCCTTCGCCTTGGCAGCTTTCACCGGCGTATCCGTTCTGGAAGACAAATCCGAGAGTTTACCCAGCACAGATTCCCGTCTGCTGATTTCCGCTTCCTCTGCACGATCACAAAGTTCATCATAGTCAATCCGCGTCATGGTGCGGCCACCGAACCCATAATCCGAAAGAATCTGGTCTCTGGCTGCATTCATGCTGATTTCCGGGTTGTCGATCTGTCCACCGTCAATTTCCGTAAAGTCCTTATGATATAAGGTATAGTCGTAACCGTCCTCACAGGTCTGAATGGCAAGAAAGCCCTTGCTTCCCAAATCCCATGCACTGCGATCTTCCGTAATCAGCGGCTCCGGGCGGCATGTACCACCGCCGCGTTCCAGCATTTCTGCCAGCTGACAGATGTGCAAAACATCATACCCCAGGCGCAAATGATATTCGTCCATATATTCGCAGCGAGCTGAGAACTTCCGGTTCGGATACTCGATCTCCACTGCACTGCCATCCGGAATTTTGAACCGATCCTCGTAGTTGCTGGTGATAAACCGGATATTTTTTGCATTCTCCAGCTCAGGATCAGCCTTTTTCATCTGCCAGAGAACCTTTCTGCCGCCGCGTACCTGCTCCAGCATCTCCGGAGCTACCGGCGCAACGGCAAGACCGTCAAGCTGGGGAATCTTCTGAAGTGCTACCACCCTTGCGCTTTCTTCCAGCGTAGAAGACGGCTGTTTATCCAACACATCCCAGCCAATGTGTCCCTCGGTGGTCTGCACCTTGCTGTCCATATCAAAGCAATGGAATTCCACGCCGTCCTGCTTTTCCTGCAAGGAAAGCAGCGCAGCATTATCCACCAAATAAGCTGCATTCATCATTTTCATGCTCATTTTTTACCTCCAAACTCCAGCTTAAATGCTGCTGCACCGTCCTCGCCAGTCTCTACATGAACGGTTGTGTCATAGTAACGTCCAGACTTCTTGGAATAGCAGTGGGTAAGCCGTGCTTTTCCCTGATTTACCAGTTGCTTTGCCAGTTCCTCTGTCATCTGCTTTCCCAGTGTCTGAAAGAACCTGTTTTCCTTCCAGAGCGCAAATTTACAGCTCTTATCCCTGCAAAACCATCCATTTGCCGTTTCACAAACATCACTGCCGCAGGCGGGGCAGGAACCAATGACTTTGCATTCCGGCTGCATCAGGACATTGGCACCTTTCACAGCCTCGTAGGTTTTTACAAGTCCGCTGACCATGCTGCTGATTTCTCCCATAAAGGCATCGCTGTCATACTCGCCGTGTTCTATTTTCAGCAGTTTTACCTCCCAGTCTGCCGTCATGGATGGAGACTGAATCTGTTCCGGCACCACCGTCACCAGCGCATTTCCCTTGTCCGTAGAACAAAGGTATTTCGTTTTCTTATCGCCCCTGCGCTCGATAAAGCCTTTCTGTACCAGTTTTTCGATGATGGCAGCGCGTGTAGCTGGTGTGCCGATGCCTTTTCGCTCTACACCAGCCGGAAATTCATCCGAGCTGGCACTTTCCATCGCTGAAAGCAGAAGATCTTCGGTAAACCTCTTGGGTGGGCTGGTCTTGCCTTCTTTCAGATCGACACCGGCAAGTTCCAATGTCATGCCTTCCGAAAGCTCCGGAAGATCACCTGCCTCCGCATTCTTCTCAGCATCTTCAACCGGCTTTCCTGCATATTGCCTCCAGCCCATATCCGTGACTGTTTTGCCTTTCGTGCGGAACTTCTGACCGGCACACTCCGCTTCTACTATGGTTTCTGCATAGTGGCAGGGTGTTCCGACCGCACAAATCAGCCGCACCGCCAGCAGAGTAAGAATCGCTTGTTCTCCACTGGGAAGCGAGGAAATGTCATAACCCGCCGCTGTTTTTGTAGGGATAATGGCATGGTGATCGGTGACTTTCTTAGAATTGATGACCTGCGCTGCATTCACCGGTGCCGGTACATCCGCCTGAATCTGAAAGCTCTGCTGGATCACAGAAACAAGTTCCGGCACCAGCGGTGCCATATCATCCGTCAGATACCGGCTGTCGGTACGGGGATATGTCACGAGTTTCTTCTCGTACAGAGCCTGTGTGTAATCCAGGGTCTGCTGGGCAGTGAATCCCAGCTGCCGATTTGCTTCTCTCTGAAGCGATGTCAGATCAAACAAGGCCGGGGGCTTCTCTGATTTTTCTTTCTGCTCTACCTTGGTAATGATGGCACTTCCTGCCTGGCAACACTCTGCCACCAGTTTTTCTGCTTCTGCTTTTTCTTTCATTCGCTCACCGCCCGCTTGAAAATCCCGAAATTTTAATTCTGCCGAGTAGAACGGCTCCGGCTTGAACGCCCGGATTGCTGCATCTCGCATAACCACCATCGCAAGCGTTGGTGTCATCACGCGCCCCACATTCAGGGTCTGCCCATACAGACATGAAAAAAGCCGGGTGGCGTTGATTCCGACAATCCAGTCGGCTCGCTCCCGGCATAAAGCCGCCTCATATAAGGCATCATATTCTGTTCCCGGTCTGAGCTTCTGAAAGCCTTCCCGGATAGCACTGTCCTCCATTGATGAAATCCAAAGCCGTTCCACCGGCTTTTTGCAGCCGCACTGATGGTAAACCAGTCGGAAAATCAGTTCGCCCTCACGCCCTGCATCGGTTGCACAGATCAGACTCTCCACATCTTTCCGCTGCATGAGCTTTTTCAGGATTCCGAACTGCTTTTTCGTGCTGGCGGACACCTGATACTGCCAATGTTCCGGCAAAATCGGAAGATCATCATACTTCCACTTTGCATACTTTTCATCATAGGCTTCCGGCTGGGAAAGTTCCACCAGATGCCCCACACACCAACTGACAAGGTAGCCATTGCCCTCCATATAACCGTCCCCCGCGCTGATCTGCCCCGATCACTTTCGAGAGACTCATGGCAACCGAGGGCTTTTCCGCTAATACAAGCTTCATTCGATACTGCTCCTTTCGCAAAAAAATTAGCAGCCAGGCACCGAAGCGCATGACTGCTATGTAAGGAACGGTATTCTGTTTTAGGTCTACAAACTGGGGCTTTTATGATCTTGCCACAGCTTATCAGTCTATGCACGTCAACTGTTGAAACCGCCGTGTACCGAACGGTACGCACGGTGGTGTGAGAGGACGGCGGCTAGTCACCGCCTCCTACTCGCTTGTGCCCATGTTTCGGCCCTCCACATCATCACTCCGCGCATGCGTTGTGCCTCGCCGCAACGCATTCTGCCCCTCGCTGACTCATCGCCAGGCATCGCTGATGGTGTTCGTCTGCCCATCCTCACTTCTGCAGTATCTGCTTTTCGTTCTCCTGCACACGCCGCTCGAGCGCTGTATACTGCCGGAGCTCGTCCTCGGTAAATCCTCGGAACTTCGCCTGCTCGTAGTCACGCTCCGCGGCCGCGATATCCTGCAGCACCGCATCCGACGCCGGCAGCAGCTCGAGACGAATATTCCGCGGCTCGCGTTTTTTCTTCGTCATTCCGTTCGCGTCTGCATCCTGTGCCTCGCCACGCTTTCCGAAAAGACCGGTCGCCTCGGCTATTTCCGCCGCTTCACGTCGTTTCCTCGGCACGTCGACCACTTCGAGCATCCCGCGTGAGACCAGCTTCTGCAGCGCGGCGCGCAGATCCCCGCGGCTCATATGCATCAGCTCCGCGAGATCCTTCCGGCTCAGCGCCTTTCCGGCATCCTTTCGATCAGTCGCCTCCACGGCATCTTCCCGCGCAGGCATCTGCGCTTCAGCCCCTCGAGTGAGCGCCTTTCCCGCGTCCTTCCGATACAGCAGCAGCGACAGCTCCGCCAGCGTCATATCATACTTCAGCGCCACCGACTCGAGATAGCGCTCGAGCAGCTTCCGGTCGCGGTACTTCTCCACGATGATCCCATCCTCCGAAATCACCTCCTGCAGCGCCTGGCTCCGCTCCTCACCGAGCTTCTGCGTCCCCGGAATCGTCGCCGGGAACACGAAACCATCCTTCGCCGCATCCACTAGAAAATGATAGACCTGCAGCCGCTTCCGCTCATACGCATCCTCATCCAGCACATGCTTGAAGAAGTCGTTGTAGCACTCGAACATCGCGAGTTTCATCTCCACCGTCCGCGCGAAGCTGATCTTCTGATTCACCAGCGAACCCTTCGTCTTCACATAATAGTAGACCGGCGTCCGCAGCGCATAGAACGTCGTCGCATAGCGCACATACTCGAGATTAAACAGAAAATCCTCGCACCAGCTGAGCTTCGCATCCATCCGGATCCCGTGCGCCTCCACAAGCGAGCGCCGGTACAGCTTATTCCACAGCACCCCATAGTAGTAGTCCGCCGGGTTCTCCATCATGAAGCCAACGAACGCTTCACGCCCGATCACCTGGTCCGCGTCGATATCCCCCTTCCGCGACACCATCTCTCCGACGACACGATAGAAATCCGCGATCACCATGTCGCAGCCCGTCTCCTCGGCCGCCCGCACCATCAGCTTCGTCGCATCCGCCGTCAGCCAGTCATCACTGTCCACGAACTGCAGAAACGTACCCCGCGCCCGCGCGATCGCCTGGTTTCGCGTATCCGACACCCCCGTATTCTCCTTATGCACGACCACCACGCGCGCATCCGCCCGCGCATATCCGTCGCAGATCTCCCCGGACCGATCCTTACTTCCATCATCCATGAGGATCAGCTCGAAATCCCGAAACTCCTGATTCAGAATACTGTCCACACAGCGCGCGAGACTCTTCTCCGCGTTATACACCGGCACGATGATACTGACCTTCGGCTCCATAGGCACCTCCATCAAAAAACTACTTCTAGTTGTACCATAAAACCCTCCCGTTGACACTCGTATATTTCTGCTCACTTTTCCCGGGCCAATGTCTCGGCCCTCCGCCTGCTCACTCCGCGCCCACGCGTCCGCACCCTCCACCTTCTCACGTCGCGTCCACCCATTCGCACTCGTTGCCTTTATCGCGCCCATGCCTCCGCCCACTACCTCCTCACGTCGCATCGAAGCACCAATTCCCTCATGAAAATGTCATATTACAGCATAAATTCGCTCATGAAAGTGTAATGAAGCACGGATTATTCCCTCATGAAAGTGGCAAAATACTGAAAAGAACGCTCATAAAAGTGGCAGAGCACGGAAATCTGAATGGTAAAATTCCGAGTTGTTGAGCTGTTCTTACTTTCTATTTTATCAGATATCGCCTACAGAGTCCATAGCTTCATAGCTCAAAACAGTTCACCCACCAACCATTTGGCTATGTAAAGGGGACGGCTTTTCAGCCGCCCCACCGGTCAACGCTGCGTTAATCAGACAGGTTCATCGTCCGATTCCGCTTCATAATCCTCGTTGACATCCACTTCTTCGTCCTCGTCACCATCATCCTCCGGCAGCTGGAGCGTATCTTCATCCTCATCGTGATAATCCGCATCCGGGTCCGGCTGATTTTTCTTGGACGCAGGCTTTACGCCCTTCATCTTGATATAGAGATAACCGCCGACACCGGCTGCACCGATCACAAACAGAAGCAGCATAATCATCGGAAGCGGAGACGATTTCTTCTGCTCGCTCTCTGTTTTCTGCTCTTCCGGTGCCGGTTCCGTCTCCTGCGGCTTTTCGGTTTCCGCAGGTTCCGTGACTTCCGGCTCCTTCTCCCGATACTTGGCAGCTTCCTCTTCATCCATCAGCGCAAGTAGATCGGCCTCGTCCACCATGTTCAGGAAATGCACATTCTGGTTGCCGTCTTTATCGCGGTCGATGATCAGATAAAAGGTGTTGCCCGCCTTTGTCACCAGCGTAATGAACTGCTGGCTGGATTTATCTTCTTCCTCACCGATATCGTCCACCAGCGTCATATTTCCTTCCGGAGTCAAAGCTGCACTGGATTTCGTCTCATCCTCGGATGACATTCCACTCTGCATCAGATCCAGAAACAGCTTCAGCGCATCTTCACTGAACATGCTGCTGTCTTTTGCAGAATCCGTGACATTCAGGTACTTTCCATGTGCATACCCGGTTTTGCCGTTGAAGTTTACCTTATACCAGTCACCGCATTTTTCGACAATCTCCACCGTATCGCCGGAATGCAGATATCCGATAATCTCCTGATCCATGCCGGGACCGGAACGAAAATGCAGACTGGTGATCCCCGGCACCACCGTACCAGTCTGCTTTTGGGACTTTTCGCTGCCGATATTGTATTCTTTGCCGCCCACCGTAACGATCAGGTTCCCATCCGCATCCGTAGAGACCTCATAGCCATCCGGCAGAACCTGCATGTCCGGGTCGATTTCGATGCTGTCTGTATTGTCCGTTTTCCCCGCATTTGTGCTTTCTGCTGCATCCGTCTCCTGTACAGCGGTACTGACAGGCGTGTTCTTCTGCACATCATCGCCCGTATAGGCAAATGCAGTGGTCGTAAAGGTTCCTGCCGCCATCACGCTGGCAAGCAGCATTGCCATCATCTTTTTCATTCCATATCCTCCATTTCTTTCTCATCCAGTTTCAGGTTCTCTGGATTGGGAACCGCAGCCTGCGCCAGCTGAATGATGACTGCCAGCTGTTCCGGGGTCAGGCTCTGGGCATGTACCATTTCACAGATTTCGCTGTTTTCCTGCTCGTGGTACTTTCTGTCCCATTCCTTTCTGCGCTCCTCCCACTCATCGCGTTTCCTGCGGGCTTTCTCGCGCTCCGCAGCAATCTTTTCCAGTTTCAAGCTCATATCGTATCCTTTCCGGGCGAATAAACGCCCTATTTTTATCGAATTCTTCCAATGCAGTAGTAGTGCTGCCGCCAGTAGCTCGTCTCAATGGAAGCATAGGAAATTGGTGAGCCACAGTGGATCATCATCCCGTTGCCGACATAAATGCCCACATGGGATGCGCCGCTGGTGTTGTAGGTTTTCTGGAAGAAGATCAGGTCTCCGGGCTTTGCCTCACTCTTCGGGATAATGTCGCATTTTCCCATCAGACCATTGGCCGTCTGCCTGCCCACATTCCAGCCATTGCCGCAGTGGTTGATAACCCAGCTGACAAAGCCGGAACAGTCAAAGCTGGTACTCGGCGAGCTGCCGCCCCAGACATAGGGATAACCGAGATATTTCTCTGCTTCGGTAATCATCTTCCGGAATTTTTCATCCGTCAGAGCCTCACCCGGAATGTCGTAATCCTGATATTCTCCACTGGAATCCGCGCCGTCCGGCGTTGCAAAGGCTATGCCTGCAAACAGGTCATCCCGATTGCCCCGGCACTCCAAAGTGACTTCGTAGCGTTGCAGCTGGTCATCTGTGAGGCCGGAATTTCTGGCAACATAGTCCACACCCCGATTGAGCAGCGTTACATTGAGGATTTTATACTCATACTGTACCGTTACCTGATAGGTGTAGGTGTGTCCGGTTCCGGTGATTGGATTGTAGCGATAGCCCACACGGGTTTCTTTCCTTGTCCGGATTTCCACCTTTTCCTCCAACTTCAGCTCATACTGCGCTTCAAAAATACTCTGGAGCCGCGCCTGCACCTGGCTTCTCGTATAGTTTTCAAATTCTACGGTCAGCAGAGATGCAAGCTCATAGGGATTGTGACCAATCTCTGCCAGATTGTAGCGATACTCGTCATAGCCCGGATGGTCGGTTTCAATGCGGTCGATTTGTTTGCGAAGTTTATCTTCCAGCTTGGTATAATCCGTCTCCACGCCTTTCAAATCTTCATCTTCTGCCGTGTAGGAAGTCCCCAGCACCACATTGCCGCCGCCATTGATCAAGACGGAGCATGACGAAACCGACCCGGCAATCACCAAAACAAGCAGTCCCACGGCTGCGATACCGATGATGATATGCGAGTGGCTCTGCACAAACTGAAATGCCTTTTCCGTTATACTGACAGTACCCTGCGCAGCTTTGGCTGTGCCAGATGCTGTGTTCTCCGCAGCGGCCGCACCTGCCTTCGCAGCGGCATACTCTTTTTTTGATGGCCTGCTTCTGCCGCCATCGGGAAAAGAGATTGGAACCAGCCTGCGGATCAGACTTCATGCGTTCCGCAAAGATGGAATCTACGGCATCTTTATTTGCCTTTTTCTCCAACCGCTCCAGCTTTTTGTACTGCCGCAGCTTTCGACCATATTGGAACCGGGAACCAGCACGGGCTGCACCTTCCGCTGAGCCTTCGGTAAAATGCGCTGCCTCCACACCAGAATTATTATCCTGGTCGGCATTGCGCACACTCTGATGTGCCTTGGCTGAAAGTGTATCTGCCGCAAGATTTCCCGGCTTCTTTGGCTTTCCGCCTTTTTTCCCGGAAGCTGCTGCATTCTTTTTCGCTTTTACTTCCTGCTCTGATTTCAGCTTCTTACTGCGCATCTTAGCAAGATCGGCCTCGTGACGAATCTGCCTTCGGTGTTCCGCTTTTTTCTTGCCGCCGTCTCCCGTACTGCTATCTGCGGTTTTGCTTCTGGAATCGCGAAGGGTGTTCTCCGCACCCTCGCGCTCCTGCCGCAGCTTGTCTCCGAGATTCGGATTTTTCTGCCAGCCATTGCTTACGCCTCCTTTGCTTCCTGAACTTCGGTTAATTTTGTCGTCATAATCCGGTACAGTTCCAGATCGGTCGGGAAACGATCAACGAACGGCAAAATCACATTTCCGTAGAACAGCAGTCCTTCGCCTTCGCCGGAGTGAGTCACATAGGACAGCTGGTGCGGGCTGATATTCAGCTGATCCGCCAGAATCTGACGGTCACCGGCTGCCTGATTCAGCATATAAATGAAGTCGCTGTTCTCAAAAATGTTCGTCACTTCGCGGGAAGAAAGCAGATCTTTTACGTTCTGGGTGATGCCGGTGGGAATACCACCCCATTTACGGAATCGCTTCCAGATTTCCACGCTGTAAGCCGCTGTCTGCTCTTCTTTCAAAAGCAGATGGAACTCGTCCATATAGTAGCGGGTGGCTTTACCGGCATTGCGGTTGGCGGTTACACGCCCCCAGACCTGATCCTGCACCACCAGCATACCGATCTTTTTCAGCTGCTTGCCCAGCTCCTTGATGTCATAGCAGACCAGCCGGTTATTGATATCTACGTTGGTGCGGTGGTTAAACAGGTTCAGCGAACCGGTCACATAGATTTCCAGTGCCGTTGCCACATGGTGTGCTTCCTTTTCATCCTGCCGGAGCAGTGCCTCGTACAAGTCCTGCAACACCGGCATGTTCTCCGGCACCGGATTTTCAAAATAGGTCTGGTAAATCTGATGAACACATCGGTCGATGACCGTCTTTTCTACCGGCTGCAAGCCTTCTTTTCCGCCCACGATCAGCTCACACAGGGACAGGATGAAATCTGCTTTCAGGGCAATCGGATTATCCTCTTCCGAATAGTTCGCATTGATGTCCATCGGGTTGATATACTGCGTGCTGGAAGGGCTGATTTTAATGACCTGCCCCTCAAATTTCTTCACCAGTGCCGTGTACTCGGCTTCAGGATCGCACACAATTACATCGTCATCCGTCACCAGGAACGCATTGGCGATTTCTCTCTTGGCAGAGAAGGATTTACCGGAACCGGGAGTACCCAGAATCAGTCCGTTGGGGTTTTTGAGCTTTTT
>ENA-OQKJ01000026-OQKJ01000026.1-human-gut-metagenome-genome-assembly--contig:-NODE-26-length-41847-cov-3.511146_pt1 | contig 41847 bp, 37 predicted proteins | sample MGYA00242647_ERZ504795 | MGnify/ENA primary metagenome ERZ504795 (study PRJEB26092, sample SAMD00036398) | human gut metagenome | host: Homo sapiens | study: EMG produced TPA metagenomics assembly of...
AGCGACGTGGTGTTGGTGCCATACGGATTCTCGGTGACGAACATGTCGTCTTCCGTGGCGGCGAACTTGCTTTTTCCCTGCTCGAGCTTGTCGTCGGCCATATCCTGATAGTCGGCCGTGTACACATTCTCGATACGTGCGTTCAGCCGTTCGATCCTGTTTTGTCTGATGGCCGCATCGACGTTGTCGTAGCTGACGAGACAGACGCCCAATGCGATGGCCAATGCGACGACGGCCGCGGTCCAGCGTCTTACACGATGATGGTTCGACGGAAGTGGAAGCGATTTCATGACTGATGTCTCCAACAAGGGTTCATCTCATAGCGAACAGTTACGACACCACTGTTATCCGCAAAACTCGGAACAAACCGGCGATTTTATTGGACGGATCGTAACAAAACCCTGAAATAACCCTGAAAACGCCGTGCCTCATATCAGGGTGAACCACGACTGCACGTCGTGGAACAAACCGGGATCATTGCGTATCATTTCGTCGTCGCGACCATATAGGAACAACGACAACACTGTCACCGCCAACATGAACAACAGCAGCGCCAGCACCAGTACGCGCAACAGCCAGCGCAGCCGCGGACGATCGCAATCCAGCGCAATAAGCATCAAAGGAAGCGAAGCCAACGCAAACAGCCAGCCGAAATCGGCGATGTAACGCCATCCAAGACCACCCAGCCGCGCGTCAAGCGCCACAATCAGCAAACCCAACAGCAGGAATGTCGTCAGCGTGCGCCACATGCCGGCATGGTCACGAGCATGCATATGCCGGCGCAGGAATGGGCATGCCAGCGAAGCCAATGCGAGAGGTGCCATGACGAACAAGCCTCCAGGCATCGCCTCCGTGAACCCCCAATCCTTCAACGGGGCGGGTTCGACGGCAAGGAACGGGAACATATTCGTCCAACGCAACGGCAGAAACAGATAGTATGCGACCGTCCAAATGAAATTCGACCACGATTGATGGTAACTCGTCATATCCGTGACCGTCAGCTGATACGACGAACCGAAATCGAATGGCGAGGAGAAACGCACCATGTTATAGGCGAACAAGGGCACCACCACAACCAATGCGGATACCAGCACGGTCAAAGGCGCGTGCAACGCATGTAACACGGTGCGCGCACGCCCACGCACGCCGGAACCAGATGCGATGGCACGCAACTGCCCCACAATCGCACGAATCTGCGGCCAGAACAACGGGAACGCGGCAAACGCCACCACCACAAACGACGGACGGCAACCCACATTCGCGGCAATACACGCCGAACCGGCAGCCAAACGAGGCAGCGACAACGATTCGACCGTATTCGCACCACCATCGCCACCGGCATCGGCCGCGTTCGGGTGCGCCGCACCCATCCATAGCCATAAGCCCAACGTGCTCAACAACAAGGACGCCGCAATCGGCACCGAATAAAAATTCGTCCGATACCACAAGTACGGGGCGTTCGACGCCAAAACCACAAACACGCACAACATACTGACCGCAGCCAGCGAAACATGCGGACGCACACGCTCGATCACGCGAATCGTCAACAGGCACGCGAACACCAAAAAACAAACATCAGCAACGGCACCGCAGCGCCCGACGGCATCATCAGACCACCATCAACCCACAACGACGTTATCGCACGATACGGCACAAACAACAGCAACGCCGGCACCACACCAAAATACGAATACCAACGTCCATTGAAAAACGCATAATCCCAATACACAGGACTCACGCCATCGGCAAGCAACTGCTGCCGGGTCGCCACATCATACGGATCATCCGCATCACGCAACCCCTGGGGCACATCCAAATCAAGCCACGCATGACCATCAAGCAACGCCCGAGCCACATGATCATACTGATCGTAATCATACGTATACATGCCATCCGTATGAAAGCTCAACGGCACGGCATACACCAACTGCCACACCACCACCGCAGCAGTCACCAACCCAGGAACCGCCAGCAACACGCCCAACGCCACACGCTGACGCACACTCGACGTATCCAACGGCACCTTCCACAAGCGCGAACCCGGACGCCACAACGCCACCAACACCATCACCAACACCAACAACGCCACACGCAACGGACTCACCGAAAACGGCACACGCACATTCGCACGCACCGCCTCAAACGGAATCAAAGACCCCTTCGGCTCCACCACCTGCACGCGCACCGTACGACCAGCCGCAGCCCTCACATACAACGAACGAGACGAATCCAACGACACCGAACACAACGAACCAGCCACACGATCCGCATCCGCACGAACACGCACCGTACGCAACACGCGCGAACCGGCAGGCACACCACCCATAACCTCATCGGACACCGGCACGATCCGCACATACTCAGACGAACCATCCGCAGCCACCTGCAAATACGCCTGCGTCGGATCAGTAACCTCCAGCAACCCGTCATCACGACGCTCAAGCCCCGGCCCCAACGTGTTATACGCAGCCGCCGAATCACCCGACGCCGCCAACGAGCGGAAAAACGGCACATTACACAACACGCACTCAACCAACACCACCACAACAAAAGCGGCTACAATAGCTGCGCACACACGATGACGCGCCTGAAAACGCTGTTTCGAAAAAGTCACGAACTTTATTCTAAAGGCTGCATGTCGCATTGAATTGAAAGAATGGCCTACATGTCACACCTCACACCAGCATCGCCATCAGCACACCATCCACACCAAGGACGGACCATGCTCAACCACGCCATGCAAGGGGTACGACAACTCATCAACCACAACAAACACCCCCACAACACCGCCGACGCCAACCCCTTCGGCAAAGCCCTCGACACGCCAGACGACATCGTCGATGAACTCACCCGCAACGCCATCAAACTCAACCCACTCATCAAACGACGCATCATCAAAGGCTTCGAAGGCATACCAAGCACACTCCAACTCGGCTGGGCGCAACTGCCACAAACCCAAGGCAAAGCCTTCTCCATCGGACTATTCACCGACAACAACCACTTCGCGCAAATCGCGCTCGCCGACAGCAAAGCACGCGTCTTCGCGGGCACCAATCCCGAAATGGACGTGCAGGATCTGGAACCACGATTCATATTCGTCAAAGAAGAAACCCTCACCCTGCCAGACGGTCCACGATTCGGACACGCGACAAACGGCGCGCCGAAGATGGTGCGCGCGTCGCAAGGCGGTGTCGTGGGACGCATGCCCGGTGGCCGCATGATGTGGCTCGCATCCTGGCTGAAAGTCGGCAACCGCTACACGCTCGAACAGATGCGTGCCAACCTGCCGGAAACCATGCGATTCGATCTGGAATACAGGGATGCCATCACCATCGCATTCTTCGCAGCCTACATGCTGCCGCAAATGAACGGGCTACTCGTGGGATTCGGCACGGGCAACATCTTCCGCAGGCTCAACCGAGAGGCGCCGATGGGCGCGATCCGCCGATCCATCAGAGACACGATGAGCGCACGCTCCCATGGCATGCGCGCATCCGGACTTGAGGATTATTTCGCCGACCTCATGCGCGAGGCAGGCGCCCTTGACAAAGACCAAGGGCTCGAAGCAGTACACGGCGCGGAACCATTGCACCTATACACGTCCAGCTACTCGGGCTGCTATTTCTTCGCTTGGGATTCCACACTGCCGTTCTCGGCATCGCTGCGCGCGCTGAACATCGAAGGCAACCTCAACCGTTTCGCCGCAGTCAGTTCATGGCTGGAACGCAACGCCCGTATCGGCAAGCTGCCCACAGAAGACACCGTAACCCGCGCGGAAGCCGCGCAAATCGACATGGCGCTACTGGAAAATCCGGCGCTGATCGCATTGAAACCGGACGACGAATTCGGCGCGATCCTCGACTCACAGCAGGATGACGGCGTCCAAGCCGTCATGCGCCTGGTGGACATCGCCGCGGAAACCAGACGTTCCATCGCCGAAAACACGAAGGACGGAGAGGATGGTATCGCCTTCGGAGCCGAAGGCGGTTCGGAATGGGTATACCGCCAGACAATGTCGAGACTATTGCGCAGCATGCGCCTGCCATACCGCTTCGACGTGGACTTCCGATGCAGCCTCCAAGACGGCAATATGGCCATCGGTTTCACCTCTGCCGGCGTTTCCATGATGCCATCCACCAAATATGACGTGTCCCGCCATGCATGGGTGGATATGACGGACGCCGAACGCGCCCGCATGAGCGCGGACTACAATCTGCGTGTTGGACTGATGATGGCCGCGTTGAGTTTTGGCGCCGATCCGGGCATACAGCGTGTGTCGATGCATATCGATTCGATTGGTTTGGAAGAGGCCGTGGCCGAGCAGGATTCCGCCATCAGCGAGCTGATGAGCGAGGCTTTGGCGGCTTTCGAACGCATTCGTACTGGAGATATGGGTGTTTCTGGGTCCAAGGCCGATCCGAAGGACGGCGATTTCCATGGAGACCCGTCCCGTCCGGTGGCGCCGAGATCCGCCGACATGGGCGTTGATGGCGTCAACTCCGATGATACGGATGATGCGTTGAACAGCCAATTCGAGGATCTGATGCGGGATATCGACTTCGACGAAGTGACGTTCGCGGTTCCCGACGAGACTGCGAACGATTCCTCTAGCGTGGACGACGGTTCCGCACAGGGCGTGCATGATGACGCTCTTGACGCGGGACTGATCGGCTTCGGCGATTTTGATGGGAATGGTGATGATCCATTAAGCCAGCTTCGCAAGAATCCGACCGTACGCAATCTGGTGACGGTCACCTTCACCAGAAGCGAATTCATGGAGCGTCTGGGCGAGTGCGGATTGTCTGATCCAACAGGCACATACCGTATGTTCGGTGCGGAAATGGATGTGGACGGCCTCGGCGCATTGAAGCCAGTGGACGCCACGTTCGATTTGCGCGATAGTCGTTTCTCCCCATCCGGAAGTCAGGAGGAGCCTGAGCTTTCCGACGCCATATTCGACCATGACACGGCACAGCTGTTCGGCTGCCGTGACATGTCGGGGTTGTCCATTCAGCGCGTCGACCTGCTGCAGCGCGCGGTTGGCGAATTCCACAGAATCGCGCAGGACTCCCATCTGGAATCGGTGGCCAAGGCAAAGCAGGCCATGGACGTCATCAACACCATTGCCGACCCGGAATTGACGTCGTTGGCTCCGCAGGTGACGAGTGCGCTCATCGATGGCAAAGACACTCCGGACTTCTCCTTCCGCTTGGCCGACGAGCTTGACGCGGAACGCATCAAGGCGAGAGACCTGCTGTTCTCAGGACAGGTCGACCAAAGCGTGGAACTGGCCGAAGCGGCGTTGGAGCGAATGGACCGACTGTTCGCTTCGAATCCGGGCGTGCCGCGGTATTTCAACTCGTATGCGGAACGCGTCATCTACAATCGCATGTTCGCCACGGAAGGCGAACGGACCGTGCTGATTCCGGACAATCTGTTCTACGCGCATATGGAACTCGCCGACGTGCTCGCACAGGTCAAAGGCGTGAAGGCCGCGTTGCCGCATCTCAATGCGATGGTGCGATATGCGCCGGCCTACCCGCTTTCCCATCTCAAGCTGGCGGTTCAACTGGCGCGCGCCGAGGATTGGGATCCGGCCAGAGCGGCTTGCCTTAACGCGTTGCACGTCGCACTTGACCGTGAGGATGCGTCGTTCGCCTATTACAGACTCGCCTATGCGGAATGGATGTGCGACCACTTCGACATCGCGGCCGCCGCGTACATCATGAGCGAGGAGATTGCCCCCGGGCGAATCGCCATGCTGGAGAGCGAGCTGCAGGAATTGATCGGACGCGCGCAATCGCAATGCATTCCGGTGCCCACCGACGTTCCGGAAGCCATGCACGTGCTTACCCAAGCGGGACTGCCGGTATGGCCCAATACCCAGGTCGCATCCTTGGTACGCAAGGCCGCGCGGGTCTGTGTGGATGAAGGCATGTTCGTGCCGGCACGTACGCTTTCGGTTGCCGCTTCAAGGATGGATGACGAGGAGCGCGACGGTGCCGACGTGGTGCAGATGCAGTTCCTGAGGTCGTTGAACAACTGAACGGCGTGCTTTCCGCAGTGCGCCAAACAGACGTTGGCGATGCAGCAAATCGAACATTTGTGCGATAATGTGTGCATGGCGGCTCTGACCGGCAAAACATTGAAGACAGTGACAAGGCAATGACAATGACAAGGCATGACGATTCCGAACAACTCGCATGGGATTTTGACGCTTCTGAAATGGGCGGCGATACGGGCTCCGCGTCAACCGCTGTGGTTCCCGACGGGGGAGTCAGCTCATATGCGCCGGGCAGTGAACGCTGGATCGCCGCATTGCAGCCAACCGATGCCGACGCCATGCGGTTGACCCGACTTGATGTCTCGTCCATCAGTGCTGAAGCCGCGGCTCGATTGTGGGCGCGTGTGGCGGCGTGGGTGGAATCCGACCAGATCGCATACTACATCGATGACGCGCCGGTCTCGTCCGACGCCGCCTATGATGCGAGAATACGTTGTCTGCAGGCGTTGGAAGCCCAGTTCCCATCCCTCGATTCCGCGCAATCGCCGACGCATCGTGTCGGAGGCACCTTCTCCAATGATTTCGCATCGGTACGCCACCCGTCTCGCATGATGAGTCTTGACGATGTCTTTTCGCTTGAGGAACTGCATGAATGGTACGACGGTGTTATTCGGGGACTTGATTGGCCTGAGACGAAGCCTTTGCCGATGACATGCGAAGTGAAAATCGACGGTCTTGCGCTTAACCTCATCTACCGTAACGGCGTGCTCGAGCAAGGTCTGACCAGAGGTGACGGCGTGATCGGCGAGGATATCACGCTCAATGTGCGCACCATCTCCACCATTCCGCAGAATCTTGCGGGACCGGAAGAAGACATTCCCGAATTCGTGGAGATCCGCGGTGAGGTCTTCATGCGATGGGACGATTTCAACACGCTCAACAAAGAAAACGAGGATGCTGGGCGCGCGCCTTTCGCCAATCCACGTAACGCGGCTGCCGGAAGCCTGCGGCAGAAGGATCCGCGCATCACCGCCACCAGAAGGCTGAGCTTCTATGCGCATGGCATTGGAACGCTCCAGTGGGGCGCCAAACGTGGTGCCGACCATGATGCGGTCAACAACCAATCCGAAGCGTATGGGTTGTATAAGAAGTGGGGCATACCCGTTTCGCCACATAACCGTGAGGTCACCACATTCAGCCAGATTCTCGACATGATCGATTACTACGGCGAGCATCGTGGAGACATCGAACACGCGCTCGACGGCATTGTCGTAAAAGTGGATGATTTGGGATTGCAACGATCGTTGGGCGCGACCTCGCGTGCTCCGCGTTGGTCCATCGCCTACAAGTACCCGCCGGAGGAAGTCAATACGGAACTGCTTGACATCACCGTGCAGGTGGGGCGCACCGGCCGTGTGACCCCAGTGGCCATATTGAAGCCCGTATATGTTGCGGGTTCGACGGTGTCGAGAACCACCTTGCACAATCCATTCGAAGTGGAACGCAAGGGTGTGCTCATCGGAGACACCGTTGTGGTGCGTAAGGCGGGCGATGTGATTCCCGAACTCGTAGGTCCTGTGCTAGAACGCAGGGAAGGACACGAAGGCCAGCTGCGCCGTTTCGTGATGCCTTCGCACTGCCCGAGCTGCGGGGCGGAACTCGCTCCGGCCAAAGAGGGGGACAAGGACATCCGCTGCCCGAACGTGGAATCCTGCCCGGCACAGTTGACCGAACGCATCATCAATCTGGCCTCCAGGAAAGCGTTCGATATCGAGCATTTAGGCGACCAATCCGCCATCGCTTTGACGAATCCGGAAGAGGACCGTCCCGATTCGACGGCCACCTACGCGCCGAACATCACGGAAATCGTGGTGGAGCCGGGCGCGGAGCCCGAACCGTACGAGCCTGTGGAAGGTCTGGAGCTGCCGGCCCGCCAAACACCGGTGCTGTCCAGCGAAGCCGGTCTGTTTTCGTTGACGTCCGCCGATCTGCAGGATGTTCGCGTATGGCGTGAAGCGCCGATCATCGAAATCCACGAAACCATCGGCAAGAACGGCAAACCGAAAAAGATACGCAAACGCATTGGCGGATCGGGACTGTGGCATCAGGTTCCGGCGTTCTGGACAGCTCCTACAGTTGCGAGAAAACGTAAGGACTCCGTCGACGAATCCGCGGAATATCCCGAATATGACGTGCCTGAAGATGCCGTGGTCGTTCGCGAGGAAACCAAGGTGTCGCGTTCCGGAACATCCAGTGTGCAGCCGATATATATACGCCCCGCGGAAAACACGAGGAAAATGCTTGACGAAATGGACAAGGCGCGCCATGCCGACCTATGGCGTGTGCTTGTGGCCCTGTCCATTCGACGGCTCGGTCCTCCCACGGCGCGTACCATCGCCAACACATTCGGTTCGCTCGACGCCATCGAACAAGCCAGCGTGGATGAACTGTCACAGATAGACGGCATCGGTCCGGAAATTGCCGAATCCGTGGTCACTTGGTTTGCTTCGGCCAAGAATCCAGGCGATTGGCGTGGCATGGTGCTGGAAGCATGGAAGGCAGCCGGAGTGGGAGTCGGACAGGCACAGACCAGTGCTCTGCCGCAGACACTGGAAGGCAAGACAGTGGTCGTCACTGGTTCGTTGGTTGATTTCTCGCGGGATTCCGCCAAAGAGGCGATTATCTCCCGCGGTGGAAAGGCCGCAGGATCGGTCAGCAAGAAAACCGATTGGGTGGTCGTCGGCGAAAACGCTGGTGCCAAAGCCGCCAAAGCCGAGGAATTAGGCGTTCCCATGCTAAACGAGGACCAGTTCAAAATACTGCTGGAAAACGGAACGGTATGACACCGGCACGTCAAATTGGCAACGTAATCACAAGAAGGCTCTGGCATGCCGCGCTTCCAGACGCTAGTCTGGTACGCGGCTAAAGGAGGAACCATGACCGACGAGCGCACTATCGAAGCGCGCATCTATGAGCGACTCAGCAAAGTAATCGACCCGGAACTGGGCCGATCCGTGACCGATCTGGGCATGATCGCAGCCATAGACGCGATACCGGTGGAAGGTAAGGCGAACACCTACGAGGTTCGTGTGGAGGTCGAACTGACGGTGGAAGGCTGTCCACTGTCGCAGACTATCACCAACCAGATCAACGGAGCGGTGTCGTCATATCCGGAAGCGACATTGCTGCCGCGCATCGAAGTCGGGTCCATGAGCCAAGACAAGCTCACCCAACTTGTGGCAGGCCTCAAGGCCGAACGCAAACAGAATCCGTTCAACAAGCCGGGCATCAAAACCCGTATTTTCGCTATAGCATCCGGCAAAGGAGGCGTCGGCAAGTCTTCCGTCACTGCGAATCTTGCTGCCACATTTGCCGCATTGGGGTACGACACGGCCGCCATCGACGCCGACATCTATGGTTTCTCACTGCCGCGACTGTTCGGCGTGCATGCGCAACCCACCAATCTGAACGGCATGCTCATGCCAGTTACCGCATGGGGTGTGAAATTGATTTCCATCGGCATGTTTGCCGGCGCCGATCGTGCGATCCTTTGGCGAGGCCCGCGATTGCAGCGTTCTCTTGAACAATTCCTTTCAGACGTATGGTGGGGCGAGCCTGACGTGCTGCTGCTCGACTTGGCACCAGGTACCGGCGACATGGCGATTTCCGTGGCGCAGGCTCTGCCGAACGCGGAACTGGTGGTGGTCACCACGCCGCAGCCATCCGCCTCGGACATTGCGGTCCGCTCCGGCCTGGTGGCATTGCAGGTACCGATGAAGGTACGCGGCGTTGTGGAGAACATGAGCTATTACGAGCATCAGGGCGAACGCCTGCGGATTTTCGGCGAAGGTGGGGGTGCGCGTGTGTCGGAGCAGTTGACCGAAAGCCTTGGCTACGATGTTCCTTTGCTCGCACAGCTACCGTTGGAGCCGGAATTGCGTGAGACCGGTGAGGCCGGCCGCCCCGCCGTGTTGAACGAGGATGGCGCGTTGCGCGCCGATGGCATTGGCGAGACGTTCAGGAATCTGGCCGAATCGTTGATGCACAGACCTATGTGATGTGCGGGGCACGTATCCAGGCCGTCATGACCTGCGGTATGGACAGTGGCCTAATGCGGCTGCGGATTCACAGCTCATCCGGGGAACGTCTGGGTGGAAAACGAAGCGAAATGAAATGACCCTTGTGAAAATCTTGTGCCTTGTGTAGTATCAAGCGCAGACACGGGGGCCGTATGGCTGAGAGGAAGCAAGCGCTTCAACCGTATGAACGTATACCGGGTAATGCCGGCGCACGGACGTCTCTCTTTTCCCGTGCCTTGACATAGAGAAAGGCACATTCATGACCGTAAATGAATCTTCCGTGGTGAAGAAGCATAACAATAAATGGCGAGTTGTTGACATCGTCGTGGCCGCTATCATCGCGGTTGCGGCTGGCGTGATTTTCTGGGGCTGGGATGTCATCTGCGCCGCTCCGATTACGCTTTTCGAAGCGGTGACGCCGGGCTTCGAAGGCTTGTTGAACGGCATCTGGCTGTTTGCGGGTCCGCTGGCCGCCATCATCGTGCGAAAGCCTGGCGCTGCGTTGTTCGCTGAAACCCTTGCCGCCGCTCTGGAACTTGCCATGGGCAATCCGTGGGGCATCGGCGGTTCTTTGATTATCGGTATCTGCCAAGGGGCCTCACTGCCGAAATCGGTTTTGCGATTTTTGCATACAAACGTTGGGATTTGCTGTCGACCACCATCGCTGGAACCCTCGCCGGCTTGGGATGCTTCCTGTATAACTGGACCGTGAATCCTGCTTGGGCAGGTTTGCGTATTGTCGTCAGCTGCGTCACTTCCGTTATTTCCGGCGCTCTGGTGGCTGGAGTCCTGATGTATCTGCTGCAGCAGGCCATCGCTAAAACAGGCGTGCTTGACCGTTTCGAATCCGGCCGTGCGAAGGCCTTGGTATGACGATTCGTTGATGAAGTCCCGTATCGCATTCACAGTGGTGGATACGGGACTTCTTTGATGCGTGTTCGTTCTGCAAACGCGGAATGCAAGAGGAATGAAAGAACGATTCATGGGTACTGATGCAGAAAAATCGTTTTCCGCAGCCGGGGTGGTCGCACGCGATTGGGGATGGCGACACGCCTCACGTAAGGATTTCGCGTTAAGGCATGTGGATTTCACCATACAGCCAGGGGAGCGCGTGTTGTTGTTGGGCGCTTCCGGCGCTGGAAAATCGACGTTGATGTCCGGTCTTGCCGGCGTGCTCGGCGGCGATGACGAAGGCGAGCTTGAAGGAGAGCTGCTGATTGACGGAGTGGACGCCCGTCAGGCACGCGGACGTTCCGGATTGGTGTTGCAGGATCCTGACGCGCAGACGATTCTGGAACGTGTGGGCGATGACACCGCTTTCGGTTGTGAAAATCTGAATCTGCCGAAAGGTGAGATTTGGAGCAGGGTCCGTTCCTCACTCGACATTGTTGGACTCGGCTACATGAAACTTGACCGCTCCACACGCAGACTGTCCGGCGGCCAGCGCCAGCGTCTGGCCTTGGCCGGCGTGCTCGCCATGCATCCCGGACTGCTGCTGCTCGACGAACCGACGGCCAACCTCGATCCGGAGGGCGTCAAGGAAGTGCATGATGCGGTACGCCATGTGCTGGAACAGACCCGTGAAACCTTGGTGGTGGTGGAACACCATATTGACGTATGGCTTGATCTGGTGGATCGGGTTATCGTACTCGGCAAGCCGGAGGCCGACTCGCATGTCAGCGGCGTCATCGCAGACGGCACTCCGGAAGAAGTGTTCGGCAGCATGGCATCGGTGCTCGCAAAGGGCGGCGCATGGGTTCCAGGACGAGCCATCGAAAGTCATACCCCTGAATCCAGCCAATCGTCGGGAGATGTTGTTCTGCGAACGGAGGATCTCAGCTTCGGGCGTGACTTCGCGCTTGGCGAGCATGTGAACCTCGTGTTCCATGCTGGCGAGATCACCGCACTGACCGGCAAAAACGGCGTGGGAAAATCCACGCTCGCGTTGACTTTGGCCGGCTTGCTCAAGCCGATTTCCGGCCGTGTGAGCATGGATGAGACCATGGTTCCCGCACGTAGGGAGAACGACGTCTTCACTTGGAAAAGTCGGGATCTGCTCGGACGGATCGGCATGGTGTTCCAGGAGCCGGAACACCAGTTCGTCGCATCCAGCGTGCGTGACGAAGCGGCGGTCGGCCCCAAATCCATGGGCAAGAGCGAAGAAGAGTCTTACGCTATAGCCGACAACATGCTTGAGCGTATGAATCTTGCTAGATTCGCTCAAGCTAATCCGTTCACATTATCGGGCGGCGAAAAAAGAAGGCTTTCCGTTGCCTCCATGCTGGCCGCCGCGCCGAAAGTCTTGGTGATGGACGAGCCGACGTTCGGCCAAGACTTCACCACATGGACGGAAATGGTGAAACTGATCGCCGGTGCGCGTGACGCCGGCTGTTCCGTCATCATGGTCACCCATGACGAACCATTGATCGAAACGTTGGGAGCGCGTCGCGTTCTCGTAAGCGAGGGGGAGTGAGATGGAACAGTTGGAAACCATCAGCGTGGTACCGCACAAGGAACGTCATGACGATGCCAAGCCGGCATCGCCGTCATGGTTCGTGGCAAAAATCAATCCGGTCAGCCGTTTCATCGGCGCGCTGATACTATGTATTCCCATGTTCGTGACGCTGGACGTGGTCTCCGCGTCCGTGGCACTCGCATTGGAGGTGTTGTTGCTCTGGATTGGCGGCGTCGCTCCGTGGACGGTGCTTCGTAAAACCTGGCCGGTGTGGATTGCCGCTTCGGGAAGTTTCATTTCCGTGTCGTTGTATGGCCAAGACCTCCGGGGCCGTGCTGGTCAATCTCGGTGATGTCGTTGTGATTTCGCAGGGATCGTTGTACTTGGCGTTGGCCACGTTCCTGCGTGTGGCGGCCATTGCCGTTCCCGGCGTGATTCTTGCGCTTGGTCTTGATCCGACTGATTTGGCCGATGGTCTGGTGCAGATTCTGCATTTGCCGTCGCGTTTCGTGTATGGCGGTTTGGCTGGCATGCGCATGTTTACTTTGCTGCAGGATGATTGGCGTGCGCTTGGGCAGTCCCGTCGTTCTCGTGGATTGGGCGACGGCAGCGCCGTCAAACGTGTGTTCTCGCAGGCGTTCAGTCTGCTGGTCGTGTCGATTCGACGCGGCACGAAACTCGCCACCGCCATGGAAGCTCGTGGTTTCGGCGCGGACGCTCCGCGAAGCCAGGCTAGGAAATCGAGCTTACATGCCGTCGATTGGCTGTTTTACGTGATTTGCGTGGCCGTGCCGGTGATTGCGTTGTCTTGCGCTTATTTCACCGGTTACTGGCATTGGGCTTTTACCGGCACTGGCAATTAATCGGAGCAGGGCTGCGCAGTACGAGGTTTGTTGAATGCGCGGCGGATTTGCGAAGGGCGTTTCATTCGTTGTATGGAATGGAACGCCCTTCGCATTTGCCCGTTGTTTTTCTCAAAAAGATATGTGATATCCGCTACTTGGCAAGCTTGTCAAGCAGCAGCGCTTCGGTGATCACATTGTTTTTCAGGCTGGGAAGACTGATGGATTCGTTCGGGCTGTGCGCGTTGGCCTTCGGATCCTCGGGACCGGTGACCAGTACCTGCGCGTCCGGGAAAATACGCTGCAATTCCGGAATGAACGGAATCGAGCCACCTTCGCCCTTATTGACCGGAGCCACGCCAAACGCCTCTTCCATGGCGTCCATGGCGTCTTTGGTAGCCTCGGCATTTGGATCCATGGCCCAACCCATGCCATTATCAAGCTTGTCGACCCACACTTCGGCGCCAAACGGAGCATGCTCGACCATGAACCTGGCAAGTGCTTCCTGAGCCTCTTCCGGACGCTGGTTTGGAGCGGTGCGCAGGCTGAGACGGAACGTCGTTTCAGGGGAGATCACGTTGAACGATCCCTCCACTGGATGAGCATCGAAGCCGATGACGGTCACGCTCGGCTTGGTCCACAGACGTGCGGCCAGGGAGCCGGTACCGGCCAGATGATAAGAGTCGACGATGCCGGCATCCGCACGTACGGTTGCCTCATCCATATCTCGCTGCAGTCCGCCGATTGGATCTTCTGAGGCGATGCCCGGCACCACCAAATCGCCATGCTCGTCATACATGGAAGCGATCAGCATGGAGGCAAGCGTGTTCGCATCGAGGATCGGTCCGCCGTACTGGCCGGAATGCACCGGATGATGCAGCGCCTTGACGTGCACGTCAATATCGGTATTGCCTCGCAGCGACGTGGTGAGCGAGGGGATTTCAGCGGACCAATTGCCCGAGTCGGCGACGATGATCACATCGGAATCGAATTCGTCCTTATGCTCCTCGATGAAGGGAATGAAGCTTGGCGATCCCATTTCCTCTTCGCCTTCGATGAAGACTTTGATATTGACCTTCAAATCGTCGCCGAGCGCCTGCAATGCGCCGGAATGAATGGCGATTCCGCCGCCATCATCGGCCGCGCCGCGTCCGTACAGGCGTGTGTCGATTACCGTGCCGACGAATGGGTCGGTGTTCCATACGCTGGCATCGGGCACCGGCTGCACGTCGTGATGCGCGTACAACAGCACGGTTGGAGCGTCGATATCGACGATTTTCGAACCGATGACCTCCCAAGCGCCCGGCGTGCCATCGGGATTGTGCGACTGCACCACATGCGCATCGACACCTACCTTGTTCAGCTCTTCGGCCACGAATTGCGCGGACTGTTTCATATGATCCGCGGTAATGCCTTTTGCGGAAATGGACTGCAACGCGATTTTCTTGTTCAGCACGTCGACAATGCGGTCAAAATCCGCTTCGACGCGCGCGCGAATCTCATCGGCATGTAAAACTGCCATACTGCTCCTCCTTATATATGCGGCATATACGCATCTTGGAAACGTGCCGCCGCATGCTATCGAATGACCATTGTATCCGTCGAACCAATCACGTCCAATCGTTGACATGAATGAGGCAAGGCGTCGATACGTCAATTTACGCTCTATAGGCATGAGTGTGTTTAATAAGAAGGAAGATGCGGACCAGGAGCCTGTCGGGAAGAAGGCTGCGGAGCCTACTGCCGGCAAGGGGCGTCCGACGCCGAAGCGCAAGGATGCCCAGGCGCAGAATCTCCGTCCGCTGGTTCCCAAGGATCGTGAAGCGAGCCGCAAGGCCGCCAAGGCGCGTATGCGCGAGCGTGAAAACGCCGAATACGATGCCATGCAGAAGGGCGACATCAACCATATGCCGAAGTCCGAGCGTCTGCCGTGGCGTATATACATCCGCGACTACGTCGATGCCCGCTTCAACTTGGGTGAGTTCTTCATTCCGGTCGCCTTCGTCATTTTGATCGGTTCGATTTTCGTGACCTACAAGTGGCCGGCGTTGGCATTGCCGTTGATGCTGCTTATGTACATCTATCTGTTTGCGGTGATCATCGACATCGTGATCATGTGGCGCAAGCTCAAGAAGAAGCTCATTGAAAAGTTCGGCGAGCAGTCCGTGGCCAAGGGCATGCGTTCCGGTTCCTACGCGTGGAGCCGTGCCATCCAGATGCGTCGCTGGCGTCTGCCGAAGCCGCGCTATCAGAAGCGTGGACACTGGCCCGAGTGATCCATTCTGCGAGAATCGCAGTTGCTTTTTCAAGCCGTCGGCGAAAACCGACGGCTTTTCCATTACCATGTAACCAGTTGTAACGCACGAATCAACGAGGGCAGGCATGACTGAACAGCATTTCGACATTGTCATCATCGGAGCGGGACCAGGAGGATATTCCACGGCATTGCGTGCCGCGCAGCTCGGCAAAACGGTGGCGCTCATCGAACGCGACAAAACGTTGGGAGGCACCTGCCTCAATCGTGGTTGCATTCCGTCGAAGGCGTTGCTGACGGCCGCACACAGTGCGCAGAACATACGCCAGGCGGAACGTATGGGCATCAGTGCCACCTTACAGAGCATTGATTTCGGCAAATTACGTGACTTCCGTACGTCCACGGTGGAGACGATGACGAAGGGGTTGGCGGGATTGCTGTCGCATCGCGGCGTCACGGTGTTCCGCGGCGAGGCTGAGTTGAGGGACGTTCATGATGTGCATGTCGCGCCGGCCGGGGGAGAAGCGCAGGTCATGCGTTCCTTCAAGGCGGGAGTGGAGGAACCCGTCGGGTCGGAGCTTACCATCAGAGGCGAAGATATTGTGCTGGCGACCGGATCGCGACCGTTACCATTGCCGGGCAACCCGTTTTCAGGTGCGTTGATCGATTCGACGCAGGCTTTGGAATTGGATACGTTCCCGTCCAGTGCGGTGATTGTCGGAGCGGGTGCGGTGGCGTTGGAATTCGCTTCGTTGTGGAATGCCGCGGGATGCGAAGTGACGTTGCTGATCCGCAAGGACCGCGTGCTGTCGTCTTGGGAGAAGCGGGCTTCGATGACGTTGACCCGCGAACTCAAACGTCGCGGCATCAACGTGGTGACGCGTACGTCGGTGGATTACGTGGATACCGGTGCGAATTTGGGCGCCACCGTGCATTACAGGCAAGGCGGCGGCGAGGAGGAGCGCACCGCATATGGTGAAGTGGTGCTTGCTGCTATCGGACGTATGCCGAACACCGATGCCGGCTGGTTCGCATCCAACGGCATCGAATTGGAGGAACGCGGTTATGTTTCGACCGACGCGTATGGGCGTACGAATGTGGAGGGCGTATGGGCCTTGGGCGACATCACTCCGGGGCATGCTTTAGCTCATCGCGCGTTTGAACAGGGCATCACCATCGCCGAAACCATCGCAGGACTTGACCCCAAGCCGGTATCCGACGAAACCGTGCCGCAAGTCGTGTTCTCTTTCCCTGAAGCGGCAAGCGTCGGTCTTGCACTCGACGATGCGAAATCGTGTGAAACCATCATCAATCCGCAGGAAACCGCATATCCCATGTTGTCCAACTCGCGTATGCTCATGAGTGGGGAAGGCGGATCCATGACCATCGTCAGCGGTGCGATGGCAGGCGCTCCGGATGTTCCCCTCGTGCTTGGCGTGCATATCGTCAGCCCGCTCGCCAGCGATCTGATCGCGGAAGCCGAACAATTGGTCGGCAACCGGGTGCCGCTCGCCGCCGCGGCGAGGCTCATTCACCCGCATCCCACCTTCAGTGAATCGTTCGGCGAGGCGCTGCTTAAGGCGGATGGCAGGCCTCTACATACCCGATAATCCCCGTCAATCAAGGAAAAACGGCGGAAACCGTGCGATATGGCATGGTTCCTGATAAACTACCGTTCCAGTGTGAGTAACCGCATAACCAAGTGAGGAAGTCGATGGCAGACAAAGAAGAGCCAAAGAAGAAGCAAAGCACCATCAAGCAGATCATTCAGATCTTCAAGTACACCCACGCCGAAGATAAGGCTCTTCCGTGGTTGTGCGGCGGCGTGTTCGTGGCGCCGATCGTTGTGTTCGTGGTGCTTGGCATCGTGTTCAAGTGGTCGGTGATCGGATGGATCACGTCCATGATCCTCGCCATCATGCTTGGCCTGCTGTTCGCCACCATGATGCTCACCAACCGTGCCGACAAAGTCGGATACGCCAAGCTTGAAGGGCGTCAGGGTGCTGCCATCAGCGTGCTCGGCAACATTAACAAGGCTGGCTTCAACTTTCCGCAGGAGCCGGTGTGGGTTGATCCGAAGACCAAAGACGCCATTTGGCGCGGCACCGGTTACAACGGCATTTATCTGCTCGGCGAGGGCGATTACAATCGCGTCAAGCGTGCCATGGACCGTCAGGAGCAGAATATCAAGGGTGTGACCGCCGGTTCCGATATTCCCGTCTACCGTATCTACGTCGGCCAGGGCAAGAATCAGACGAGCCTGAAGAATCTGCGCAAGACCGTGCTCAAGTGCAAGAGCTACCAGCCGACCAGCCACAAGAACAAGCTGATGGCAGCCGTCCATCCGAAGAGCCGCTTCATGCTTACCAAGACCGAGCTGAACATCCTCAACGAGCGTCTGCGCACTCTGCAGATGAAGAACGGCATGGGCATTCCGAAGGGCGTCGACCCGATGCACCCGCAGCGCATCAGCCGTCGTGCTATGCGTGGCCGCTGATTTTCCTGGAATCGTAAAGCCGGCTTACATATGGGAACCTCGATGAACACGTTATCGAGGTTCCTTTTTCATATCTCCGTTACCTTCCGCTGGCCTGCGCGCATGCGGTAAGGTTTTTGAGAAAAGAAATGGACGTCGCAAGCGACATGACGACACGAATGTCCACAAATTGAACGGTTTTGCAGAGGCAAATACGAGCGTTCGTAACAATTGAACCCCAGTTTTTCGCGAAATCATCCTTCGAATATGTCATTACGAAACATTCTCGTAACCCAATTGGCGAGTGAGCGAAACGCGCGTTCCTAGACTAAGAGCCTGTAAGTTACTTATTCGAAAGGAGCGGTCCCGTGACTGCACTTGAAACCAAGGCTGATGCTGAGGCCCTTATCAACAAGGAAGGCATCGAGTATGTCTCCGTTCGCTTCACTGATCTGATCGGTGTTCAGCAGCACTTCACCGTGCCGGCAAGCGAATTCCTGAAGGACGCCTTCACCGACGGCATGCCGTTCGATGGCTCCTCCGTGGAAGGCTTCCAGGCCATCAATGAATCCGATATGAAGCTGGTGCCGGACGTTTCCACCGCATTCGTCGATCCGTTCCGCAAGCACAAGACCCTCGACGTGGCCTTCTCCATCGTCGACCCGCTGACCGACGAGCCGTACTCCCGCGATCCGCGTCAGGTTGCAGGCAAGGCCGAGGCCTACCTGAAGTCCACCGGCATCGCCGACACCGCTTCCTTCGCTCCGGAAGCCGAGTTCTTCATCTTCGACAAGGTGCGCTTCGAGAACAGCATGCAGCGCTCCTTCTACGAGGTCGACTCCATCGAAGCTCCGTGGAACTCCGGCGTCGACACCGAAGACGACGGCACCCCGAACATCGCATTCAAGAACCGCGTCAAGCGCGGCTACTTCCCGGTTCCGCCGATCGACCACACCCAGGATCTGCGTGACGACATGGTCGCCAACCTGCAGAAGGTCGGTCTGATCCTCGAGCGTTCCCATCACGAGGTCGCCGGCGCTGGCCAGCAGGAGATCAACTACCGCTTCAACTCTCTGCAGCACGCAGGCGATGACCTGATGAAGTACAAGTACGTCGTTCACGAGACCGCCGCTCTGGCAGGCAAGGCCGCAACCTTCATGCCGAAGCCGATCGCAGGCGACAACGGCACCGGCATGCATTGCCACCAGTCCCTGTGGAAGGACGGCAAGCCGCTGTTCTACGATGAGAAGAACTACGGTGGTCTGTCCGACCTTGCCCGCTGGTACATCGGCGGCCTGATCAAGCACTCCTCCTCCGTGCTGGCCTTCACCAACCCGTCCCTGAACTCCTACCACCGTCTGGTCCCGGGCTTCGAAGCTCCGGTCAACTTGGTGTACTCCGCACGCAACCGCTCCGCCGCCATCCGTATCCCGCTGGCCGGCACCTCCCCGGCTGCAAAGCGCATCGAGTTCCGTGCTCCGGATCCGTCCTGCAACCCGTTCCTCGCCTTCTCCGCACAGCTGATGGCAGGTCTGGACGGCATCCTGAACCACATCGAGCCTCCGGAGCCGGTCGACAAGGATCTGTACGAGCTGCCGCCGGAAGAGCACGCAGGCATCAAGCAGGTTCCGAGCTCCCTGGCAGAGGCCATGGATGCCCTTGAGGAAGATCATGACTTCCTCACCGCAGGCGACGTCTTCACCGACGACCTGATCGAAACCTGGATCGGCATCAAGCGTGGCGAAATCGACCAGGCCCGCCTGGCTCCGACCCCGCTGGAGTACGAGCTGTACTTCCACATCTGAGGCCTATACCCAGTTTCCCTTGAAATCAAGCTGTTTTGGACTCCAAGGGTAATCAGAAGGTAGCCAGATTGGTTATAAGGAGAGCCTCTCCAAATTGGGGAGGCTCTCCTTATTCCTACAGAATTTCTTCCATCCGGGACGGCAAAGACCTTACGGACCGGTCTTCTGACTCCTCGCCTCCACGAACACATCAGACGCATCCAATAAATAACCGTCGATATGAGCCGGACGTGCTTCCACAGGTTCACCGTTAATGTCGTCGTATTCATACAACGCAGGAGCGTTTGTGCCTCTGTCGAATCCGACAATGACGACATGCACGTTCGCATTGTCCGTAGTCTGAGCGTCCCAGCAGAACGTACGGTGAGCGAACCGGATACGCCACCCTCGTTCGACCACATGCTTGAATAGCGGGGCGACTTGTGCTGGCCTTGTGTGATGCTATTCGTGGATACGAACGCGAATTGCGCGGAGGGATTCCCGTCAAGGAAATCAATAGACTTTAAAATACCATCCAGCCACATAATCCAGCGAGTCTCCGGCCTTGCCGCACACCAGTTCCATATCATCCTTGATCTGCTGCGTGTGCTGCTGATGGCCGATGAACGGCGGGTTGCCCATCACATACGAGCATTCATCACCGGGCAGCAGAAGACTGACGAGGTCATAACCATAGTCACTCGCGAACGCTCTCGCCACCTTGGCGTCGCGGCATCTTCGAGGATGCCTTCAAGCGCCTCACGAGTCCCCAACGTCCTTCTCTGCATGAATGAACCTCCTTGTATGGCTGGAAGTTATCGTCACAGATGATTTCGTAACCACTTACCTCTGTTCAAGCGCCGCGTTCGACTGTGCCTTGAGTGCAGGCAAGGTCTCGGCCTCGAACCAAGGATTCCTGCTCATCCATAGCTGGTTGCGCGGCGACGGATGCACCAAAGGGAAGAATCCCCGGCCGATATAGGCATCATAATCGCGCACCACGGTTGTAAGGCTGTCCGAATTCTTGAGATGCAGGTACCTGCGGACGGCATATGCGCCCACAAGCACAGTGAGCCGAACATTGGGCATGGAGCGCTAAGAGTGCAGGATGCCACTGCTCGGCGAATCCCTTAGCGCGGTCGGTAGATCGCCCGTACCTGCCATGTCCCGGAAAATAAAAGTCCATGGGGAGAAGCGTCCACCCGCGTCAGGATCATAAAACGTCTCGACGAGAAACCACCCTAGCCAATCGCGCAGACGTTCTCCTGACTTGTCGTTCCAGGGGATGCGCGTCTCTTCCGCCACCGCGCCTGGTGCCTGCCCGATGACCACGATGCGAGCGCCAGCCCCGACGGAGTAGAGCGGATCGATGCCGCGCTTGGTGTAGTCTGCATTCGCCCCATCAGCCTTTATGGCATTAAAAATCGCAAGGAAATCCTTGTCCATGTCGAAACCATCTCCTTGGTGACATGCGCCGTTCATGCATATTGATTACTCGTTTCCCACAAATATACCTTGCCTTTGCTCTGCAGGGTATATCGTAGGAAATCATCCTCATGTAGTAATTCCCGCATAGCCGCTTATCGTCTTTCAAGATTTTTATTGCCAATGTGCATCACAAAGCACTACGCCTAACTGGATTAAATAAATACTCAGGTTTCAACCGTCTTGCAAGCGTAGCGTTACCGCGAACCACTCTCTATAAGCACCCATGGCGCCCATCGTAGATAACAAGCCGAAAGAAGGAGAACGCGGTCCGGACGACCTATTTCAAGCCTCTAAAGGAGCAATCCTTTCGGGGCTTTTCTATTGTCCGAAAGGAGGCGGCACGCATGCCGAGAAAACCAAGACGCCCCTGCCGCCACCCCGGCTGCCCGAACCTTTGCGAGGACGGCGAGCAATACTGTGAGAAGCATCGCAAGGAAGCGGAGCGGCAGTACAAGCATTTCACGCGCGGCTACTCCGCGGGCAAGCGCTATGGCAGGCAGTGGAAGAAGATCCGCGACCGATAGAAGAACATTGGCATAGTCCTCAAAGTGAAATCCCCTTATGAGGTCAGACACATCTGGCAGCGGGACACCATAGGACGCCGCCACATACGTTAGATATTCCCGGAATGTGAAATACTGAAATGACTGATCTTCCGCTGCCCCTAGATCCAGTGCAAATCAGAAAGTAAGGGGTGATCTGCGGTGTACCAGACGCTTAAATGGTTCAAGGAAAGAAGTGCCTTGCTGTCCATTCTGCATTACCTCCGATTGTTTTTGTCTTTCTCCCAGAGCGAATAGGCGGAGAACAGGAGCACGTCGCCGAGGAAAATGTACAGCAGGACAAACGGGATGTTCATGGTAACGAAACTGTAAATCATGCAGACAATAAAACGCAAATCCATTCTTCGCGTGGCCGACGGATACGGGTTCCATCCGATCAGTAAGTTCGGCAAACGAAGCATCCCGGAGTTGACCGGATGCGCTGCGGGGCATGTGGATGCATGTTGGTTGTGATGGGCCGGTTGGAGGATATTCCGGCCGATTATGAGGGTCGTTTGGGCGTCCCCGTTTTCTTGAAAACCTGTCGAATAAAAACGACCTTACTGAGCCGCCTATGCCTTGTGCATGGCGATAATATGCTCTATCTCGGCAAGATCCGAAGCGAAATAGATGCCATGCTGACGTTCCCGTGTGGAAAAACCATCATCGATCATGCGTTGCAGCAACGCCTTCATGTCATCGTAGAAACCGTTGAGATTGTAGAAAATGCAAGGCTGCGTCAACTGGTCAAGGCAAACCTTCGACACAACCTCACTGATCTCCTCCAACGTTCCCGTGCCGCCGGGGAAGGCGATGAACACGTCGCCAAGCTCGATCATGCGAGTACGCCGTTCGGTGATATTCGGCACGATGGTGAGCTGGGTCAGATTCTTGTGCGCGACACCCTTGTCCACGAACATCTGCGCCTCGATGCCGGTCACCTCGCCACCCTGCTCAAGCACGGTGTCGGCAATCACCGCCATCAGTCCTTCGTCGGAACCGCCATATACCAAGCGGTGCCCGTTTTGGGCGATCCATGTGGCCAGTTCCACCACGGCTTGCTTATATACGGGGTTGTCGCCTTCGTGAGCTCCTAAATACACCGTGACATCCATGCTTGTACCTCCAACATTCATGGGATGATGTCGCACTCCCAACCGCAATCAGACAATAATCAGATAATCAGTGTAACGAACTGATGCTCGCAAACCAATCGAAAGTGGCAAGAAACACTCGCAAGCCGTGCATGTCTTTCATGGATGCGCAAAAGCCCCGTACCCGACCTGCCAAATTCATGACATGTCGAATACGGGGCAAGGCGAAGGGTGACGATCCTGCTGTGACAAATCGCTGCCGTTGCACAACACTTTTCCCTCTGTGGGATTCGCAAGCCCGGAAATCAGTAACAGCATAGTGGTTTTGCCAGCGCTGGGGCATCGCTCTGTGCGTTGCCGGACTGCTGCGAATCCGGAGAATTGTTATCGGTATTGGAATCCTGCGAGCCGGCAGAGTCGCTGCAATCATTTGTCGGACCCTGCATATCGCGACCGAACTGCGCCCTCTGGCTGGTCTGCTGCGACTGCTGCTGGAATGAATCTGGAAAGTTTTCTGAATTAAAAACGTGACATGGATGGGGCATTCGTTGTGGCAATGGTGTTAGGCTAACGCGTATGCCTATAAAATCCGAAGTCATTGCGAATCCCAAGTCGGAGCGCGTTCGCCGCGTGTCCGAACTCGCCGATCGAAAAGGGCGGAAACGGTCTGGCCGTTTCATGGTGGAAGGCCCGCAATCGGTGCGCGAGCTGCTGACATGGCATCCAGGACTTGTCGAGGATCTCTACGTTGAGGTCGAGTCGGCACAGCCCGATGCCTCGTTTGCGACACCTGTCGTCGCGCAGATGGCGGGCAAGGCCATGCAATCCGGCGTGTATGTGCACAAGGTCACTCATGCGGTGATGCACCGTATGAGCGCCGACGCGCAAGGCGTGCTTGCCGTCGCGGACATGCAGGCTTTCCTCGATTCGTCCGCCGCTCCGGACGATTTCGACGAGCATGCGATGGTCGCCGCGTTTTGGCAGGTCCGCGATCCCGGTAACGCCGGAACCGTGATTCGTTCCGCCGACGCGGCCGGCTGCTCCGCCGTGGTATTGGTCGACGACTGCGTGGACGTGTTCAATCCGAAAGTGATCCGCTCCACCGTGGGATCACTGTTCCACCTTCCGATTCTGACCATGGGAACGGACGACTTCTTCGCATGGTGCGATACTCACGAGTTGGCAGTGTATGCGGCCGATGTATATGGCACGGATTCCCGGCAGCCGGAATCCCTGACGGATGTAATCGCTGCGCCGGAAACGCTTGCCGGCGCCAAAGCGGTGTTGTTCGGCAATGAGGCACGCGGATTGACCAAGGAAGTTTTGGAACGAACCGATAGGATCGTGTCCATACCGCTCTATGGCAAAGCGGAATCCTTGAACCTCGGCACCAGTTCGGCGGTAATGCTGCTGAGCTTGGCTATGTCGAGTCATGTTGAAAGAATGTAAAGTCGGAAAACGTTGAAATTGCGCGTTTTTCGCGTAAAACAAACGGGAAATGAGAAAGGTATCTCGTGGCAGAAGGTGCGGTATTCGACGCCCAAGCGGTAACCGATGCGGTTGCCGAGGGCATCGCGAAAATCGAAAACGCCTCCAGCATGGAGGAATTGAAAGCCATCAAGACGCAGTACGCCGGAGCGGAATCCGCGATGACACAGGCCAGCAAGGCCATCGGCGCGCTGCCGAAGGACCAGAAGAAAGACGCCGGCAAGATCATGGGCAAGCTGCGCGCTGACTTTGGTCGTGCGTATGGCACCAAGGAACAGCAGGTCAAGGCCGAGGAAGAGGCCCGTGCGCTTGCCGCCGAAACCGTGGACATGACTCTTCCGGTCAATCGCAAGCCGCTTGGCGCGCGCCATCCGTTGCCGAAACTGATGGAGGATGTCGAAGACTTCTTCATTTCCATGGGCTGGCAGATTTCCGACGGTCCTGAAGTGGAAACCGAATGGTACGACTTTGACGCGCTGAACTTCGGCCCCGATCATCCGGCACGCCAGATGCAGGATACCTTCTACGTCAAGGGCAATCAGGCCAAGGACGCCGCAGGATTCGTCGGATCCAACATGGTGCTGCGCACCCAGACCTCCTCCGATCAGGTGCGTGGTCTGCTCACCCGTGGCGTGCCGCTGTACATCGCATGCCCGGGCCGCGTGTTCCGCACCGATGAGCTCGACGCCACCCATACGCCGGTGTTCCACCAGGTGGAGGCTCTTGCGGTCGACAAGCATCTGACCATGGCCGACCTGAAGGGCGTGCTCGATAAGCTTGCCGTGGCCATGTTCGGCCCGGAAGCCAAGACCCGTCTGCGTCCGAGCTACTTCCCGTTCACCGAGCCGAGCGCCGAACTCGACCTGTGGTTCCCTGACAAGAAGGGTGGCGCAGGCTGGCTCGAATGGGGCGGCTGCGGTATGGTCAACCCGAATGTGCTGAAGTCCGCTGGCCTCGATCCTGAGGTCTACACCGGCTTCGCCTTCGGCGTGGGCGTGGAACGTACCCTGCTGCTGCGCCACGACATCAACGACATGCACGACCTGGTCGAAGGCGACGTGCGATTCAGCGAACAGTTTGTGATGGGGGAGTGATTGACCCATGCCAATGGTTGACATTGATTGGCTCAAGGACCATGTCGAGGTTCCGGAAGGCCTTACGTACGAACAGCTTGCCAAAGATCTGGTGAAGGTCGGTCTCGAAGAGGAAGAGATCCACACCTCCCAGCTGGTCGGTCCGATCGTCGTCGGCTACGTGGTCGACGCCACTCCGGAACCGCAGAAGAACGGCAAGATCATCAACTGGTGCCACGTTGACGTCGGCGACGAATACAATGAGACCGATGAGAACGGCAACAAGGTGCCGCGCGGCATCATCTGCGGCGCGCCGAACATGGCTGCCGGCGAAAAGGTCGTCGTAACGCTTCCTGGCGCTGTGCTGCCGGGCGATTTCAAGATCGAACCGCGCAAGACCTACGGCCATATCTCCAACGGCATGTGCGCTTCCGAACGCGAGCTTGGATTGGGTGATAGCCATGACGGCATCATCCTGCTTCGCAAGTACGGCTTCACCCCGGAAGAGTATGAGAAGCTCCAGCCGGGTGACGACGCCATGCACCTGCTGCACTTGGACGAGCCGCTGCTGGAGATCAACATCACTCCGGATCGCGGCTACGCGTTCTCATACCGTGGCGTGTCTCGCGAATACCATCATTCCACCGGTGCGGCCTACACCGATCCGGCTGTCGCCCTGAACGAGAAGGCGCCGATCACTAAGGGCCTGCCGGAAGGCACCAAGACCGACATCGAAGTGATCGTCGACGACAATAATCCGATTCACGGTGTGGTTGGATGCGATCGCTATTACGCTCGCGCGGTCAAGGGCTTCGATCCGGCCAGCCATACGCCGAATTGGATGCGTCGCCGCCTGACCCGCGCAGGCATGCGTTCCATCTCCTTGGCAGTGGATGTCACCAACTACGTGATGCTCGACTTGGGACAGCCGATGCATGCCTACGATCTGGATAAGATCGAAGGACCGATCGTGGTGCGTCGCGCCAACGAAGGTGAGAAGCTCACCACGTTGGATGGCAAGGATCACGATTTGAGCGTCGAGGATCTGCTGATCACCGATTCCCCGAATGGCGAACGCGGCTCCCGTGTGCTTGGCATCGCAGGCGTGATGGGCGGCATGTATGGCGAGGTCACTGCCGAAACCAAGAACATCCTGCTGGAATCCGCGCACTTCGATCAGGTGTCGATCGCGCGTTCCGCACGCCGTCACAAGATTCCGTCCGAAGCCTCCCGTCGTTTCGAACGCGGTGTGGACGACCAGCTGCAGCCGGCAGCCGCCCAAATGGCCGCCGAACTGATGGTTAAGTACGGCAATGGCGAGCCGAGCGAGCACCCGACCGACTTCAATACCGTCTCTAACCGCCGTCCGATCCTGTTCAAGGCTTCGGAAGTGGCTCGTGTGGCCGGACTTGGCACGGACGTGAACACCATCAGCGACATTCTTACCGACATCGGTTGCTCCGTCGCAGGAGGCGGCAACGGCGAGTTTTCCGTGGCGCCTCCAAGTTGGCGCCCCGACTTGAACGAGCCGTGCGATCTGGTTGAGGAAGTGGCGCGTCTTGTCGGATATGACGAGATTCCCGTCACCGTGCCGCCGGCACCGGTCGAAGGTCAGGTCGGTCTGACTGCTGAGCAGCTGCGCAAGCGCCAGGTTGCCGATGAACTTGCCGAATACGGCATGGTGGAAACGTTGAGCTACCCGTTCGTCGGCGATGAGGATTACAAGAACTTCGCGCTGGACGTCGCTGAGACGAAGAACGTCAGCGTGGAGATCGCCAACCCGCTCGCCGGTGATCGTCCGTTCCTGCGTCGTGACATTATTCCAACGTTGGCACAGACCGTTCAGCGCAATCTACGTCGCGGCGTGGAGAATGTGTCGCTGTATGAGATCGGCCACGTGTATCTGTGGGATCCGAACGCTCCGGCGATTCCGGCACTGCCGGGTGCAGTCAAGCCGACGGACGAGCAGCTTGCCGCGCTTGATGCCGGTCTTCCGGACCAGCCGATGCATGTTGCTGGCATTCTGACCGGCAACGCCGTTGACTCCGGTTGGCTGGGCGAGCGCCGCGCAGTGGATTGGTCTGACGCCGTTGAGGCGGTGCAGCGCATCTCCGACCGTATTGGTGCAGCTCTCACGCTGGATCAGCCGAAGGCTGAAGATGTGCCGGCACAATGGCATCCGGGTCGTGCGGCTCGTGTGATGGCTGGTGACGTATTCGTCGGTATGGTCGGCGAGCTTCACCCGCATGTCAACGAGGTGTTGGGCTTCCCGGCCCATTCCGCGGCCTTCGAGTTGGATTTGACCGCGCTGTTCGCCACGTTGAGCGGCAAGCCGGTGCAGGCCAAGCCGATTTCCACCTTCCCGCCGGTCAAGCAGGATCTGGCCTTTACGGTGTCTACCGATGTCACGGCCGCCGAGCTCAAGCAGGTTATTGTCGATGCCGCTGGAAGCAGCCTCGAAAGCATCGAGCTGTTCGACGTGTACACCGGCGACCAGCTGGGCGAGGACGAAAAGTCTTTGGCCTACGCGGTCACATTCCGCGCTCCGGATAAGACTCTCGCTTCCGAAGACAGCGAAGCCATCCGCAAGCGTATTGTGGATGAAGCGTCCAAGCTGGGTGCGCAGCTGCGCGCCTGATCCCGACCTTCCCAAGAACAGAGGATGATTATGAACGAACCGGAGCAGTATCAGCCGACCAACACCGACGAACGTCAGGAGACGGCTGATGCTGCTCCGGTTTCGTCATCTTCCGATGCCGCTGCGTCTTCACAGCCGGAGTATGGTCAGATCAATCAACCCGAATATGGTGCGATGAGTAGCCAGCTGCCGGCCGGTTACGATCCATACGTGTATGGTGCGCCTGAACCTGAACCGCAACCTGCGGATGCTGTACAGCAGCAGAATATGCAATACCAAACGGGGCAATACCCTTCAAATGGGCAGCAACCGATGCCTCCGTACAATGCGAACGGACAACGGAATCCATACGGCGCCAACCCGTATGGGCCGAATCCGTATGATCCGAACCAATATCCGCAGCAGGGCAATATGCCCTATCTGCCGAATCTGGATCTCAACGATCCTCGGCAGAATCCCGCATACGGCCATTGGGATGCCTATGCGATCATGTCTCTCGTGCTTGCCGTGCTGATGCCGGTGCCGGTCCTTCCCGCGTTGGTCGGCGCGATTTCGATGTGGCGTACCAAGAAGCTCCATATGAAAGGGTATGGCTTGGCTCTCGCCGCGGTGATCATCAACGTGCTGTATACTTTGGCCGTGATTTGGTTGGCGATGCATGGACTATCCGTTGCCGACCTGTATAACGAGACCTTGCAGTACATGCTTGGCGGTGCGGGATCAGGCCAAGGAGACGAGTCGATTACCGCCTGATTCGGCGTGTTTCCTTGTCTTCTGATAATCGTCATAGTCACGCAATGACCACTATGCGACACGAAACGAATGCATAATTATGCAATATAGTGCATAAAGTGTATGCTGAATGTGTTTTCAGTGAGTCAATGAAAAGAGACGTGACTATGGCCAAATACACAGTAGCCGTGGCCGGCGCGACCGGATATGCGGGAGGCGAGGCCCTCCGTATCCTCGCGGCCCATCCAAATTTCGAAGTGACGTGCGTGGCCGGGCATTCATCCGTTGGGGACAAGCTTGGCAAGCATATGCCACATATTCCGCAGCTTGCCGACCTTGTGGTGGAAGACACCACTCCGGAGGTACTGAACGGGCATGACGTGATCATCCTTGCGCTGCCTCATGGGGCATCCGGTGCATTGGCTTCCCAGCTTGATCCGAATGCCGTGGTGGTGGATTTGGGAGCCGACCATAGGCTTGAGGAAAAAACCGCATGGGATGAGTTCTACGGCGGCGACTTCTATGAACACTGGACTTACGGCATGCCTGAGCTCATTACCGGCATATCCGAAGATGGTTCTTACCAGCACCAGCGTGAGGTGATTCCAGGAACCAAGCGTATTGCCGGTCCAGGATGCAATGTGACCGCAACCACATTGGCGCTGCAGCCGGGCATTGCCCAAGGGCTTGTTGAACCGACGGATATTGTTGCCGATCTGGTGGTCGGCTACTCCGGCGCAGGGAAGAATCTGAAGCGCGTCAATTTGCTTGCAGCTGAGGCATTCGGTTCCGCATTACCGTATTCTGTCGGCGGCACTCATCGTCATATTCCTGAGATTTTGCAGAACTTCGCCCATGCTGCAGGAAAGAACGCAGCTGCGGCAAACGAGTTCACGCTGGGATTCACCCCGATTCTTGCGCCAATGGCCCGTGGCATTCTCGCTTCGGTTTCCGCCAAACTAACCGATACAGCATTGAATATGTCAGATGCTGAAATCAGGCAGGTTTGGACTGACGCATATGCGGATCAGGATTTCATGATTGTTTTACCGGAAGGCGTCATGCCGGCCACCGCCAACATCATCGGATCGAACGCGGCCCATATTCAGGTGGCCATCGACCGTAAGGCGGGGCGTTTGCTGGCCTTCGCGGCAATTGACAACCTCAACCGCGGCACGGCCGGACAAGCGGTGCAGTCGTTGAACGTAGCACTGGGACTTCCTGAAGATGCAGGACTGACAAAGATTGGAGTGGCGCCATGAGCGTAACGTTTGCGCAAGGTTTTTCCGCGGCTGGCGTGGAAGCCGGTATTTCCGCAGTCGAAGGTAAGAAGGATCTGGCTCTTGTGGTCAATAACGGTCCGCTGGATATGGCTGCCGGAGTGTTCACTTCGAACCGTTTCTGCGCAGCTCCCGTGCAGTGGACGCGCAAGATCGTGGCCGACGGTCATGTGAAAGCCGTCATCCTTAATTCCGGAGGCGCAAACGCATGCACCGGCCAGCCGGGATATGAGCAGTCCAAGGCCACGGCCCAAAAGGTCGCGGCGCTTGTAGGTGCCAAAGACAGCGATATCGCGGTCTGCTCCACGGGCCTGATCGGTGAGCTTCTGCCTCTTGACCATGTGCTTTCTGGCGCAGACAAAGCGTTCGCGGCCCTTGCCGATACCGCTCAGGCCGGTGCGGATGCGTCCCATGCCATCATGACCACCGACACCAAGCCGAAAACCGTTGAGTTGGAAGGCTCCAACGGCTTCCATGTCGGAGGTATGGTCAAGGGGTCGGGCATGATTGCCCCGCAGTTGGCCACCATGCTGTGCGTCATCACTACGGATGCCGTGGTGAGCGCCGGCCAGTTGCAGGCGGCATTGAATGCCGGAGTGGAGATGTCGTTCAACCGCATCGATGTGGATGGATGCATGTCTACCAACGATACGGTGCTCCTGCTCGCATCCGGCGCTTCGGGCATCGAACCCGATCCGGACGAATTCAACGATCTCGTTGCGCAGGCTACGGCGTCTCTGGCACGCCAGATCATCGGCGATGGCGAAGGCGCGAGCCACGACATCCGTGTCAAGGTGATCGGCGCCACCACGGAGGATGCGGCGCTTGCCTGCGGTCGTGCGGTAGCGGCATCCAATTTGCTGAAATGCGCCATTTCCGGCAATGACCCGAATTGGGGACGTATCGTCAGCTCGTTGGGCACCGTGCCACCGGAAGTCGCGCCATACGATTCCAATAAAGTCACGGTTGATGTCAATGGCGTGCGTATCTGTGAGAACGGCGGAGCCGGACGCGACCGATCCGAAGTCGACATGACTCCGCGCGAGGTGCACATCGACATCGATTTGCATGCGGGAAATGCGGAAGCAACTGTCTGGACCGACGATTTGACCCACGAATACGTACACATTAATGCAGATTACGAAAGCTGATTGAACGGTAATGACCAAGGAACTCAAAGGACCTGGATTCCATTTTGACGTGCATACCGATTTGCGTGCCGACCAAAAGGCGGAAGTGCTGATTGAGGCACTGCCATGGCTTGAGGAATTCGCCGGACAGCGCATCGTCATCAAATATGGCGGCAATGCGATGATCGACGATCATCTCAAAGCCTGTTTCGCTGAAGATATGGTGTTTCTGCGACAGGTCGGCTTGCATCCGGTTGTGGTGCATGGCGGAGGCCCGCAGATCTCGCACATGCTTAAGGCTTTGGGCATTAAGTCGGAATTCAAGGGAGGTCTGAGGGTCACCACGCCGGAGGCCATGGATGTGGTGCGTATGGTTTTGACGGGCAAGGTTTCCCGTGAACTTGTCGGATTGATCAACGCTCATGGCCCGTTCGCAGTCGGTCTTTCCGGCGAGGATGGTGCGCTCTTTTCCGCCATGCAGCGCAAGCCGATCATCAATGGCTCTCCAACCGATATTGGTTTGGTCGGTGACGTGGTGAGCGTCGACGCATCCGCGGTTGAGGATCTGATCAATGCCGGACGCATTCCTGTTGTTTCCTCGGTGGCTCCAAATGAGGATGATGCTACCGAAGTGTTGAATGTGAACGCCGATTCCGCGGCTGCGGCGCTTGCGGCCGCTCTTGGAGCCAGCAAGCTGGTCGTGTTGACTGATGTGGATGGCTTGTACGCCGATTGGCCAGACAAGGACTCTTTGATCGGACGCATCGGCGTGGAGAACCTACGTGATATGCTGCCGGATTTGGAGAGCGGCATGCGTCCCAAGATGGAGGCCTGCGTCAGGGCCATCGATGGAGGCGTGCCACGCGCCCATATTATCGACGGACGCAAGCCGCATTCCATCCTGAATGAGATTTTCACCACAGACGGCATTGGAACCATGGTCGTTCCCGAAGACGGTATTGAAATGAGGAGTTCGTATGGCAACTGAACAGTTGGAAAACCTCGGCAGTGAGGACGCCAAGTGGCTGGGGAAGTACTCCCGGGTGCACATGAACGTGTTCGGTACTCCGCTGCGTGTTATGGACCATGGAGAAGGTGCGCATATCTGGGACGTCGATGGCAATGAATACCTCGATTTCCTTGCGGGCATCGCGGTGAACGCACTCGGCTACGCCCACCCGAAATGGGTGAAGGCCGTCAGCGAGCAGGCCGCCAAAGCCGCCCATGTGAGCAACTACTTCGCCACGGAGCCGCAGATCAAACTGGCGTCGAAGCTCATTGAGCTTGCGGGCGCTCCCGAGGGATCTCATGTGTATTTCGGCAACTCCGGAGCGGAAGGCAACGAGGCGGCATTGAAGCTTGCCAAACTGTATGGACGCACCTTGCCGGGCGCATCGCCTGCCATTGGAGGCAAACCGGCGCGTATCATCGCCATGACCCATGGCTTCCATGGACGTACCATGGGCGCGCTGTCCGCAACGTGGAAGCCCTCCATCCGAGAAGCGTTCGAGCCGCTGGTTCCCAATATCGAATTCGTCGAAGCTGGTGACGAGGCCGCATTGCATGACGCGTTTGCCGAAACCGGTCCCGGCAAATATGGCAAAGGTCCTGTCGCCGCCGTCATCATGGAGCTGATCCAAGGTGAGGCTGGCGTGCGTCCGCTTGGGGCCGGCTATGTGAAGAAGGCCCGTCAGATGTGCGACGACAACAACGCGTTGCTCATCATCGATGAGGTCCAGACAGGCATCGGACGCACCGGATCCTGGTTCGCATTCCAGCGTGAGGATCTTGCGGGCGGAGTGGTTCCGGATATTGTGACCTTCGCCAAGGGCGTTGCAGGCGGTTTCCCGATGGGTGGCATGATCTCCTTCGGAGCCAAGCTTTCCGCGCTGTTCACCCCAGGCTCCCACGGCTCCACCTTTGCGGGCAATCCGCTCGGAGCGGCCGCCGCGATGGCCACGTTGGAAACCATTGAGGAAGACGGTCTCGTGGCCAACGCCGAGGCGCGTGGCCAGCAATTGCGTGACGGCATCATGGCTTGCGGCAATCCGCTTTTCGTCTCCGTGCGTGGACGTGGCTTGCTCGATGCGGTCGAACTTGCCCATCCATGTGCGCATGCGGCGATGAATTGGGCGTTGGAGCACGGTTTGATCGTCAACGCGGTGGCGCCGGATGCGCTTCGTCTTGTTCCTCCGCTGGTGGTGACTGAACAGGATATTGATCAGGCCATCTCCATCCTCGCGAAGATTCCAACTGATCTTCCCAACGACTGAACATAGCCGGCAATCACAACGAACTGAAACTCTTTTGAAAGGAGCCAACAATGGCAACTCCTGAATTGCGCCACATGTTGCGCGATGACGATCTCAACCATGAAGAGCAGAAGCAGGTTCTCGAACTCGCCATCAGATTCCACAACGATCGTTTCTACCATCAGCCGTTCGCCGGCCCGCAGGGCATCGCGGTGATCTTTGACAAGCCGAGTACCCGAACCCGTTCCAGCTTCTCCATTGGCGTTGCCGAACTGGGCGGCTATCCGCTGGTCATCGACAAGTCCGGCTCCCAGCTGGGCCGTGGCGAACCGGTTGCCGACACCGCACGTGTGCTTGACCGCATGGCCTATGGCGTGGTGTGGCGCACCTTTGGCCAGGATCGTGTGGAGGAAATGGCGAAGTATTCCACCCATCCGGTGGTGAACGCCTTGACCGATGAATTCCACCCTTGCCAGATTCTTGCCGACTTCCAGACCATTGCCGAGCATCGTGGCGGCGTCGACAATCTGAAAAACCAGACCATCGCCTACCTCGGCGACGCGGCCAACAACATGTCGAACTCCTATCTGCTTGGTGGCGCCGTGGCCGGCATGAACGTGCGTGTCGCAGGGCCGAACGGCTATCTGCCGGATCCGCAGATCGTTGCCGATGCCGAAGCCATCGCATCCGAAACCGGCGGTTCCGTGTTGGTGACCACCGATCCGAAGGAAGCGGTCGCCGGCGCCGACTGCGTGTTCACCGACACATGGGTTTCCATGGGCGAAGAATCGGAATACGCCATCCGTTCCAAGCCGTTCTGGGATTATCAGGTGAACGCCGAACTCATGTCTTATGCCAAGGAAGATGCCATCTTCCAGCATTGCCTGCCGGCATACCGTGGCAAGGAGGTCACCTCCGAAGTCATCGACGGGCCACAGTCCGTGGTTTGGGATGAGGCCGGTAACCGCCTGCATGCGCAGAAGGCGCTGCTGACTTGGCTTGCCGGCAAGGCTCGCGGCGATGAAAGCCTGTTGGCCTGATGACGGACCAAACGCCTGCGCTGCAACGTCCTGCCACACGGGCCGCTCGATTGAGCGCCATCGAGCAGGCGTTGCTGACGTGCATCGTTACCTCGCAGTCGCAGCTGTCCCAGATTCTTGCGGATCAGGGCATCGAGGTGACCCAGGCCACCCTGAGCCGCGATCTTGACGAGATCCATGCCACCAAAACCCGTTTGGCTGACGGAACCGTGGCCTATGCGCTGGGCAGACAGCCGGAGGAAAGCGCGTCGGCCAATCCTGATGCAAAAACGGAACAGCAGATGAATCGTGTGCTTTCGGGACTGGTCACTTCGGTCGCTGCGGCCAGGAATCTGGTGGTGGTCCACACGCCGTCTGGCGCGGCCCAGTATGTGGCAAGTGTGATCGACAAGCAGCCCATCGATGGAGTGCTCGGCACCATTGCCGGGGACGATACCGTCATGGTGATCTGCGCCGATGACGATTATGCGAAACAGCGTGCGCAATGGCTATTGGACGTCGTGTCCAAAGGCTGAATAGCCGTATAGTGGACACGACGCACCGTATATGCATAAATATACAGAGCATTGCATATACTGATGAATAACGTTTGATGTTAGAAAGGGAAACCATGAGCGATCAGAATCGTCTCGTCTTGGCATATTCCGGTGGTCTGGATACCTCCGTCGCCATCTCATACCTAAAGGAACGCACCGGCAAGGATGTCGTGGCCGTGTCCCTCGACGTCGGCCAGGGTGGCGAAAGCCTCGAAACCATCAAGCAGCGCGCGCTTGCCTGCGGTGCCGTTGAAGCGTATGTGGTAGACGCCCGCGACGAATTCGCCAATGAATACTGCATGAAGGCGCTGAAGGCCAACGCCCTGTATGAGGGTGTGTATCCGCTGGTTTCCGCCATTTCCCGCCCGCTCATCTCCAAGCATCTCGTGCGCGCCGCCCACCAGTTCGGTGCCGACACCATCTCCCATGGCTGCACCGGCAAGGGCAACGACCAGGTCCGTTTCGAGGTGTCCATCTCCTCCATTGATCCGACACTGAAGGCCATCAGCCCGATCCGCGACCTGTCGCTGACCCGCGACGTCGAGATCGCATTCGCCAAGGAGCACAAGCTTCCGATCGTGCAGACCGAGAAGAGCCCGTTCTCCATCGACCAGAACGTGTGGGGCCGCGCCATTGAAACCGGCTTCCTTGAGGATCCGTGGAATGGCCCGACCAAGGACTGCTACTCCTATACCGACGATCCGGCATTCCCGCCAGTCGAAGATGAGGTCGTCATCGAATTCAAGCAGGGCATTCCTGTCAAGATCGACGGTCACGACGTCACCCCGCTGCAGGCCATCGAAGAGATGAACCGTCGCGCAGGCGCACAGGGCATCGGCCGTATCGATCTGATCGAGGACCGTCTGGTCGGCATCAAGTCCCGTGAGCTGTACGAGGCTCCTGGTGCTATCGCACTGATCACCGCCCACCAGGAACTCGAGAACTGCTGCCTCGAACGCGAGCAGCACCGCATCAAGCGCGATATCGACAAGCGCTGGGCCGAACTCGTCTACGATGCGCAGTGGTTCTCCCCGGCAACGCAGTCCCTGAACGCCTTCATCGAAGACACCCAGAAGTACGTTTCCGGCGAAATCCGCATGATCCTGCATGGCGGCCGCGCCGTCGTGACCGGTCGTCGTTCCGACACCTCGCTGTATGACTACAATCTGGCCACCTACGATTCCGGCGACAGCTTCGATCAGAAGTCGTCCAACGGCTTCATCGACATCTACGGTCTGCCGAGCCGTGTGGCCGCAGCCCGCGACGTCAAGTTCGGCAATGGCATCGAGGTTCCGGAAAACAGCGTCGAGTAAGCGGGTTTTTACGCCGAATCGTCTTGATAATGGGGGAGAGCGTACCGTTAGGACCATCCTGACTGGTATCCTCTCCCTCAGTCATATCTGCAAGGAGAATGAAGTAACAATGACCGAGAGCACAACCAATGGTGAACACCTCGCCCTGTGGGGCGGCCGGTTCAAGTCCGGCCCGTCTCCGGAACTCGCGCGACTGAGCAAGTCCACCCAATTCGATTGGCGTCTTGCCGACGACGACATCGCAGGCTCACGCGCCCACGCCCGTGCGCTCGGACGTGCGGGACTATTGACCGCCGACGAGCTGCAGCGAATGGAAGACGCTCTCGACGAGCTGCAGCGCCGTGTCGATTCCGGTGCGTTCGCTCCGATCGAAGACGATGAGGACGAAGCCACCGCATTGGAACGTGGACTGCTGCAGATCGCCGGAGACGAGCTTGGAGGCAAGCTCCGCGCCGGCCGCTCCCGCAACGACCAGATCGCCGCGCTGATCCGCATGTGGCTCCGTCGCCACAGCCGCGTCATCGCCAAAATGCTGCTCGGCCTTGCCGCAACACTGACCGAACAGGCCGAAAAGGCCGGACGCACCGTCATGCCGGGGCGTACCCACATGCAGCACGCCCAGCCGGTGCTGCTCGCACACCAGCTCATGGCCCACGTGTGGCCGCTGCTGCGCGATGTGGAACGTCTTGCCGATTGGGACAAGCGCATCGATGCAAGCCCGTATGGTTCCGGCGCCCTCGCCGGCAACACCCTCGGCTTGGAGCCGGTGGCCGTGGCCCGCGAACTCGGCTTCTCCAAGGTAACCGCGAACTCCATCGACGGCACCGCCAGTCGTGATCTGGTCGCCGAATTCGCTTTCATCGCAGCCATGGCAGGCGTCGACATCAGCCGACTGTCTGAAGAAATCATCATCTGGAACACCCAGGAGTTCGCGTTCGTGCGCCTTGACGACGCCTATTCCACCGGCTCGTCCATCATGCCGCAGAAGAAGAACCCGGATATTGCGGAACTTGCACGAGGCAAGTCCGGCCGTCTCATCGGCGATCTGGCTGGTCTTCTCACCACGCTGAAGGGCCTGCCCACCGCTTATGCACGTGATCTTCAGGAAGACAAGGAAGCCGTGTTCGACCAGGTCGACACGCTGGAAGTGCTCCTTCCCGCGTTCACCGGCATGGTCGGCACCATGGTCTTCAACAAGGAACGCCTCGAAGCGGAAGCGCCGACCGGTTTCGCCCTCGCCACCGACATCGCCGAATGGCTGGTGAAGAACGGTGTGCCGTTCCGCCACGCGCACGAGCTTTCCGGTGCATGCGTGAAGATCGCCGAAGACCGCGGCCAGGAACTGTGGGACCTGGCCGACGATGACTTCATCGAGGTCTTCAAGGAATTCCTTCCGGCCGACAAGGCTCCCGAAGTGCGCGAAGTGCTATCCACCGAAGGTTCTGTTTCCGCCCGCAATGGCAAGGGAGGCACGTCTCCGCTGCGCGTGCGCGAGCAGATCGTTTCCGCGAAAACCGCCATCGAACAGCTGCGTGCCTTCGCCAACTCCGTCAGCGACGGCCCGGCATACAAGACGCCGGAATCATTGCTCAAATAATTACAGCAACAGTACATAGCAAAGGCAAAGCGGTGCCACTGACACGAACGCAGATACAGCAGCTTGTTCGACTTCACGGCCAGGAGATACTGTGCCATGAGCATATGCAGATCGAAAGAGTCTGTTACCAGCATGGCGTGGTCACCACGTTTGCTCATTCCATCCGTGTGGCCTGTCTGGCCGTATGGATCGCTGACAGGCTGCGCTTATGGCATAGGGTGGATTTGCATTCGTTGATTCGCGCCGCTTTGCTGCACGATTATTTTCTTTACGACTGGCATGCTCATGATGGCGGCCGTCATCGTATGCATGGTTTCACCCATGGTGGCACCGCCATGCGCAATGCCGTGCGCGATTTCCATCTCAATAGAGTGGAACGTGACAGCATCGAGAATCATATGTTTCCTTTGACGCCGATACCGCCTCGGTATCTTGAAGGGTATTTGGTGACTGTCGCGGATAAGATCAGCGCCACACGGGAAACGGTCAGTCTTGAGCGCTTCTACAAGCCGAAAGTCAATATGCATACAAGTGGAAAGTGACGGCGCGAAAGCATGCTCATGCTGGAATACCTGTTCTTATGGTTCCTGTTCTATTCATTTGCCGGATGGGTATATGAATCGATTCTCGTGTCCGTTTCGGAACGTCGCTTGGTGAATCGTGGCTTCCTGAATGGTCCCATCTGCCCGATCTACGGTTGCGGAGCCGTTCTTGCGATTGTGCTGCTGCATGATCTGCATAATCCTTTCGCGGTTTTTCTCATTTCTTCAATCGGTGCATGCATGCTTGAATATGTCACGTCATGGGGCATGGAAAAGCTATTCCACGCACGATGGTGGGATTACAGTCATCGCCGATTCAACATTCAAGGGCGCATTTGCTTGCTTGGAGCGATTGTGTTCGGTCTGCTGGGTGTGCTCATCACCGATGTGATACAGCCTGAAGTGAATCGCATTACACAGATGATTCCTTTGCCAGTAGTGCACTGGATGTGCGTGATTTTCATGGCGTTTATCGTCGCGGATACCATTATTACAGTGCTTGGCATCATCGATTTGGCCGACAATCTTGCGAAGTTCAGCGAAACCGTGCAGGCATATGCGGAGAAAGCCGGTGATTCCCTGCAATGGGGCAAAGACATTTTCCGAGACAAATTCCGCGACAAGGTGCAAGACAAGGTCCAGGATTGGTCGGACTCCTCGCAGGAGATTCTTGCCAATATGCAGGCCACTGCCGCATCTATCCTGAACAAGCAGCAGCGTCGTATGATTAACGCATTCCCGCGTCTGCGTTTCACGGATTCCATCAAATACAGCAAGATCATCGAAACTCTGCACGAAATGCTGCGTCGCAAATAATCGCGCAATAAGCAACAGCATGAAATCGCCTGCCGCTCGAAAGAACGACAGGCGATTTCATTATTGTTTGCGATATGCGATTTGCATGACAATCACGCTATGACAGTCCACCGGATCGTTTACGGATTTCGTATGGAGTGGGCGCTTCCAGCGACGTGTCCGATCCCTTGTAGTCGGTGATGCCCGCACCGACATTCGGATGTTGCGCGGAATACACTTGGTCGGCGCAATACAGCACGAGCAGCACGGCGGCCACGATGCCAAGCTTTCGCGCATCGATTCTGCTGAGCAGGTTGTCGAGGGCCGGAGCCAGCAGATATACGATGGCCAATCCGCCAAGGCCGAACGTCAATAATCCTTCGGCGCAGATACGGCCGTTGATATTTAGAAAGTATCCGGTGTAATCCCACCAGCGTTGACCATCATGCGTCATCTCCAGATACCACGATGAGAAGTATTCCAAGCAGCCGCACAGCACCATAGCCGCGACGAATTCAAGCGCTGGCTTTTCGCGCAGCTTTTTGAGCAGAACCAGAATGATCACTCCGCCGGTGCCATAGATGGGCAGCCAAGGGCCATGCAGCGTGCCACGGTTCACGAACATGTCTTCGGAAATAAATGCGAGACTTACCTCCCACACCCAGCCGACGAAGCAAAAGATGAAGAACATCATGATCAGATTGACCAGTGAGTAGCTGCGGTCGGCGCTGATGGTACGTGATTCACGGAATTTGAACGGCATCGGAGCAGGCGCAAGAGCCCCGGATAAATGGAGCCATTCAGAATATTCTCGCCGATCTGCATCTGGTGAAGATTCTCACGATACTCTTCATAGCGGTTCACTGCGCTGGCATGCAGAATGCGGATGCCAAGCCACTCAGAAAGAAATCCTGTGAATCCATGCGGCTTGGGCGCTGGAACAAGATTCTGTTCCAGCTGTGCTACGGATTGGGCGACATCGGCGTACGTGGTATGGAGCGTCTGCGGGTCGGCCTTGAAGTACAGGTATTCGTCGTTGAGCATCTCACTGCCTGCAATGCCGGTAGTCTTGGCCATCGAACGCACGTACACATAGTATTCCGCGAAGAATGCGGCATTGTAGCCATTGGAATAGAAGATGCCGCTCAAGCCGAAGGTGATAAGGTTGAGCAGGTACCAGCCGAGGAACGAGCAGTCCGCCACGAAGCATTCCCATTTATGCCCTTTCATCATGCGTCGGGACAAGCGAATGGCGTCCAAAGCCTCGATATTCGGATTCTCCGCAACGATGTACGGCACCATACGGTAGGAATATTGCTTGATGAAGAAGCCGACGATGGTGAGACTCCAAAGGAACAGGAACACGTTTTCCACAAACATGGTCCATGCCATGCGCGGCCATTTGCGCGTGTGAATGGGGTAGAAGAAGCGACTTGCCGGAAGCTTGTTATAGGAACGTCCTTCCAACAGCATACGTGCCATGACGATGCGGTATGTTTCTTGAATGAACAGCCAGACGAAAATGTAGACGGCCAGCGAGAGTATTACCAGCACGGCGATGGAGACGCCGCCGTTATGGGTGACGGAACTAATGGCGTCGGCCACGGCGATCACCATCGAGCCGGATGCAAACGAGTTGAGCAGGGACGCGATTACTCCGCGGCGACGGCCGAACGTGGCATCGGTATCGTTGTTGACGATCTGCTCTTGGTTTTGCTTGACCTTTTCACGGGCATCGTTTTCATTGCCTACGGCAAGATCCTGCAATACGTCATACATGTCGTTGGATTGCGTGGAATCCTCCGTTTGCGGGGTGCTGATCGAAATGTTGGTGCTGACCGAGAGCGTCGATGAAGTGTACGCAACACCGAACACCGAAGCGAACAGGCAAATGGCGACTATCATCCAATAATGTTTTCTCTGGGCTTTCTTAGCCGCAACCTTCATGCCTTTGCGGTCCATGCAGGTATCTCCCTTCTTGATATGGGGATGCTCCTTCTAACTTTACCTGTATGCACGATGGTTGGTGGATGATGGGGAAACACCGCGTGCGCCTGTCTTCATCTTCTGCGAAACTGTAGGGTGCGTAAAACGCAGTATCATCCGCAATTCAATAGGGAGAAAACACAGCTATGGCTCACGTCATCGATTTCAAGGAGGCCGGTTTCGAGTCCGTCCTCGATGAACTGGAATGGCGCGGGTTGATTTCCCAGTCCACTGACAGGGATCGACTCGCCGAAGCGTTGAACGGAGATCCCATTTCCTATTATTGCGGTTTCGATCCGACCGCTGCCTCTCTGCATATCGGCAATCTGGTGCAGCTCATCAACATGCGTCACCTTCAGGCAGCAGGCCATCATCCGATTGCCCTGGTCGGCGGCGCCACCGGCTTGATCGGCGATCCTCGCCAATC